>OMBB01000037.1_pt1 | contig 92147 bp, 95 predicted proteins | sample 1673961 | NCBI WGS metagenome assembly OMBB01 (sample SAMEA103958135, study PRJEB25191) | human gut metagenome | reverse complement strand
TAAGTAAAGTTCATAACAAGGTCGAGAAAACAGCTAAACGCTGTTGCTCACCAAACCATTAGTATTCATTTTGATAGAACGGGCTATGAATGACAACGATAAAATAAGGATTACGGAAGAAATCAGTAGCAATCTGTTTCAAATGTTTCAGAGAAATGAAAATATTGCAGACATGACGGAAGATGTTGATTTCATTATGCAATGTGCATTTGACAAGAAAAAGTCTGTATGGGAAAACTGTAGTGGACATTTGTACGTTTTAGCTTTAATTTCTTCTAACGTACGAGAGCATATATTAGACTTAATGAATAAAGGTAGTTTGCACCAAAAATTCATTATTATATGTTCAACTACTTTTAGACCTCTTAGTTTGATTGGCGATATGGAGTATGATATAGAAGCATACATTCATTTCCTTAAAGAAATAGTAAAAGGAGCTATTGCGTGTAAAAGTCTAAAAATTAAGTCTATGGGAATACAACAAGCAATGTTGCTTCAATTCAACTCCTTATCCCCTATGATAAAATCAGAACTAACGAACAATGAAGGATTATTAAAAAGTCATGGTTGGATTTATGACATCATGACAAAAGGATATTCATTGGAGCAGTCTGAAAATGGAATTTGGATACATTTTCATGGTGGTGGACTGCGGCTTATTGTGAATTGGGATGATGTAGATGATATAGATAAATATATACAACGCAACTATGCTGACCGCATACAACTACAATTCATGTCCCACAATGGTATGGAACATTTGAAACATCTATTCTGACAAAAAAAGAATACTAACAAGCCAAGTTAGCTGCTAAACGCAGCTCCTTGTCAAACCATTAACAACAACCAGGATATGTGGATGAAAGTATACTTATCAATATATAAATTCTTTATAATACTTATGTTGCTGAATTTTGAATCTTGCATAAGAGCACAAGGCAAATATGTGTTCAAGGCTCTATTTGATTATGAGGAGGTGTGGAAAGATCGTCAAGTAACGGGTATATATCTGATGGATGATAGTATAGGCATATTGCTTTGCGAGGATCATCGTGTGGAGTCCATATACCGAGGTGTTGAAACCTTTGTGCTTCGTAGTGAAGATAACGGAAAATCATTTGTGCATTATTCCTTTGGTAAAGCGCGTAGCTTGTCGAGACTCTGTATGTCTGCAGATAAAAGTCTTCTCTGCATTATCCAAAATAAAGCCTCTGATGAAAAAGACGGATTGTGGATGTCTAAAGATACTGGTCGGTCATGGGAAAAAGTATTTTCCACGCAAGAAAGTGTGGAGGAAGTTGTGTTTTACAACGATAAAGTCGGTTACATGCAAACGTATGACCGAGACCGAGAATGGGAAAAACTGTACAAAACATCAGACGGAGGAAGGACGTGGCTGCTTCTTCAACAAGAACAAGTAGAGATGGATAATAAACTCATTTGCACTGTTACCAAATCCGGTTTCCTATGGGGGATAGATGGTAAAGATAGGGTTTGGAAGATGAATGTACGAACTGACAAGATAGAAGAAGTACCTATAGCGTTGCCTGAAGGGTATTGCATCGACTCCCCGATACAAACAGATGATGCCGGAAATGCCTTATATATGATCTGCAGAGAAAAACAATGGGGTAATGACTGTAAATTCTTGCTATATAACTTAGATACGGGAAACATGATAAAAGTGAAATTCCCGATAGGTGTGTTCTCTGTATGTGGCGATTATATAGGTGTAGTTAGTTGGGAACGCTCTAATGAGTATAAGAATCGCTATTATTACAGCAAGGATAGAGGAAAAACTTGGCATAAGGAATATCCCCCCGGCTGCTCTTTGTTGTCTGCATATGCTGTATCTGGAGAAGGACGTTTCTGGAGCATTACTGAAATAGGCGATGATTTAATGTGGCCTTTGATGATAAGAGTTGATGAGAAAGAATAATCTATGATGGAGGCTTCAAAAGTATAATTAATATTGAGGCGTTATGATATATTGATATGATACATAGTAATGAAAATAAAATATGTTGTTAACAAAGCGTGATAACGCTTAACAGCGTTCCCCGCTTAGCCATTATCAACTAATTCTAATTATCGGCAGATTGATTAATTTCCTAGATTATTATAACAGTACAAAAAACAACCAATATATGAATAAACGAATAAAAAAAATATTAGAAAATATAACAGATAAAGAACCTGATACATTCGTAGAAGAAAATAAACAAAAATTAGAACTTTTTGCAAAGACTCCTCATATTGTTAGATTAGACTATTTATCCATGCGATTTGTTGCTAGTTTCTACTTGCGAAAATGCTGTAAATTATTTTGGTATGACCCTAATGAAAATAATTTTTGTTCACTTTTAGACTATTTATTTTACTATTATTCAAGTTATATTGTTTATTTTTCAGACTCGAATCGTAAAAATGAATTAGTGAATCAAGTCGGACTAACATCTGCCTTTTTGGGGGTTTTGACTTTTTTCCCAAAAAAAGAATCCGATATTATGCTATGTATTTTAATTGAAAGAATAGAAGATACATTAAAGAGTGATTTTTCTTATGTGTATTATCAAGATACAATTTTACCAGAATCAATTGTCATGTATGATAAATATTACAATAAAAACAACAGCCACCTGTTAAATATTTATACAGAGAAGAGGCTTAACCCCATATATGCCCAATTAATAGATAATATTTGCACAGATGACACGACTCTGTTTAACCAACTAATAGATGATATTTGTATCTATCATTTACGAAAATGTAATGATGGTAACTTCTCTAAAAATGAGTTTTATTTTACAGAATGGCAATTAATTCCCACGGAAATATTGGTATTACTACGATACCGTCATATTCAAGGGAAAAATATAAAGTTTATAACAAACGAACTGATTAAGAGGTTCATTCCGTTTTTAACCTTAAAATCATTTATGCTTTCTGAAGAAACTATTCAATTTAGAGAAAAACTTTATAATACATATATGGAAAAAGTAATGGCAGAATTGGAAAATGAAAATATAACAAAAATAATAAATCTATAGTTATATTTTATTATGTACGAGAAATTCTTAGAAAAGAACATCAATAGTATAAGGCAAACAGTTGATGATGCCTTTATTTCTCAATACGCTGATTTGTCTTATCCGGAACTGACTACTCTATGGCAAGAAGTTGGACTAGGCAGCTATTGTAATGGAATGCTTAAAATCATTAATCCATCAGATTACCAAGATGTACTAAACTCTTGTTATATTATGGACTATGACAAATCGTTTCTGCCATTCATGTGTACGGCTTTCGGTGATGTCTTTGCCTATGTAAAAAATTCAAGATTGAAAAATTACATTGTTTATTTGAATGTAAGATACGGAACATATTTAATTCTTCCGGATAATCTCGTATTATTGATGAGTAAAATAATCTTTAACAAAAGCATCTTGAAAGGTTGGTTTGATTTAGAAAATTATCCTGTAATTCAAGAAGTAATGGGAACTCCGGGCTATGACGAGTGTTTCGGATATTCTCCACTGCTGGCATTGGGCGGAAGTGAAAGTATTGAAAACATCAAGATAGTCAAGACCATTCCGTACATTGACATTTGTACCCAAACAATCGGCAGATTCAAAGATTCAGATAAATTTTGAGTTTGAAAAAAGTTGATAACAACGCAGGATAACGGCAAGCCGTTCCCTGCTGAACCATTAGCAACAAATTAATAAATTACAATTATGGACTTTATAAACAAACTTTTAGACGAGAATTATGATTGGAGCGATGAACGTATTGATGAAGACGTTTACGATGAACTTAGTGCCGAACTTATCATTGATTACTTAAAGAAACATGACTCGGAGATTCGCCAGAAGCTGGCTTTAAGTTGGAATTTTGATAATCCCAAGAAAGTCATTCAATGGATTGTTGAGCAATCTGATACAGATAAAGGAACATGTTTGCTGCTTTATTGGCGAATGGCTCCAGATTTCAGTAAACAGTTTGCCAACCGTAAGGAATGTGAAAATACTCACAGTTGGTATCTTGAAGATTATGACATTATACAAACACTTGAACGGAATTACATGGCAGGTTTTTACAAGAATCAACACTATGCTTTCAATCCCCGTAATGATTTTTATCAAGATGGGTATAACTGGACCGCAAGCTTAAATCCTTCGGAATTTAAGGTTCCTATTCCTCAAGATATGTTCACTCCTTTGGAGGGCATTGCATTAGATGTCCCTTCTTGGGAAGAAGGCATCCCTGAAGATTTGCAACCTGCAATGGATCGTTTGGCCGACTTAGTGGATGAATAATATGTTGATAACAAGCAACTGTTCCGCTCTGAATGGCGGCAGGCTGCAAACCATTAGCGAAAACATATCAAAATGAAACGAATAGAATTATTTTGGAACATATTATACTATTGTACATATACACTTTTGTATAGTTGCTTCCGTGCAATCGCTCCTCACCGTTTGATTGACAACAAATACGCACGGAAATGTTATAAGAAAAAAAATATCTTTTGGCAAGTATTGGATTATATGAAGAGAACAGAAGAAAGAGAAAAGTATTTTTCCCCTTTTATTCTTATAGAATCCATTGGTGGAACTTGCATTTTCTTGCTATTACTAATTTTTACTTTTTTGAATGTGATAATGGTAACAACCCATATACCTTTGTATAGCATTGTATTTCGTGACGTTAGTAACTTCATTATTAGTTTTTTACTTCTTGTCCTCTTGCTTTATGTTCCAAATCAAGTATTCCTATTTAGGAACGATAAGTATATCTCCTATTTCAAACAATTCAGGAAAGAGCGTACTAATAAATATCTAAAATGCTATTTTTTATCGTATATACTGGTTTTGATTGCTTGTTCTTTTAGTTTCATTTTGATAGAACTAACAAAGGATAGAATAGAATATTTCGCTAACAACGCAGGATAACGGCAAGCTGTTCCCTGCTGAATCATTATTGACAAGAGAAAATATATGGATATAAAAAATACATACTTATTTAATTCTATTAGAAACATTGTTCATAGACATATACCTATGATCTATGAACAAATAAACAGGAATTTCTCTGTCTTTGAAAAAGATATTTGGGAAGATTTAGAGCAAGTAGAAGTTATTCTGCAAAATGAAACTTATTGGGGAATAAATGCCGACTTATCTAATATGATTTTTGATGCTGAAACATTAACGCCAGTTGGCACAGTTCTCGGAAGGATTAGGTTAGAGCATTATAGTCATTGGGATTATATAGAATTATCATATTATATATGTAATCTCTTATCATCAGCATATAATGATTTTTATGATAGTGTTATTACCAAACACAGAATTAATATACAGGATTTGAACAATAAGAAAAAGATGGTTCCCTATTTAGAACAAGTAGAAAACTTTCTATATTCATTTCCAGAACCTTTTTTGAGAAATATAGAATGGGTAAAACTCAATTTAGAATATATGATGCAAAGCGAGAAATTCTGTTATATTCAAAAAGTCAATGACGAAGCGTGATAACGCTTGACAGCGTTCCCCGCTAAACCATTACCGATAAAAGTGTATAATGAAGCGACTTTTTTATATTATATTGTTAATATTATTTCCGTTTCAAATGATACTGGGGCAAACTGGGAAGGATTCCATCCTTTTCTGCGGAAATATTGTATATGATGGGGATGCCTGTGAAGCTACTTTCATGTATGAACTATACATAAAACATAATCCTAAACAACGGGTTCCAATCGTATTTGATTCGGAATTTTACATTAAATGTGCACTTGGTGATACGTTGGTATTAGAACATATTGAAATAGGCAGCTATCCTTTTTATCAAGTGGTTGAATTTATAGCGAATGATACACTTCCACAAGATATTCATATCTGGAGATATCCAAAATCTTGTAATGATTGGTATTATAATCAGAAATATAAAACAGCAAACCTGTCTATTAAAGACACAATCAAAAAGTCCGAAATGGTAGGTACATATAAATGCAAGTGGGAGAAAAAAGACAGCGATTATCCGGTAACGTCTGCTGCAACCATGAAAATAAATGCTGACGGAACATTTGAACTGATTGATGAATGGGTTAGCTGGGATATATTCGGAACAACTTTCTATGCCGGGAATTGGGAGATTAATCAAGATACATTAATTTGTAGAGTTGTTCCTGAACTGATGCCTTCAACCATACAAGAACGTTATCCTGGTCAAGTATTACGTTTCGTCTGGGCTAATTTTGAAGATAACAAGCAATATACAATGGAAGAAGGAAAAGTTTATAAGTTTCTTGTACGTAAAAAAGGTTTGATTCGGACAGATATACAAGATTATATATATAAAAAAGTAAAAAATCGGCAACAACGAAAGATAGCATCTGGCAATGCTCCTTTCTAACTATTAACATCAAAAACAGTGTACCATATATGGAAACAAGAGATAAACTTTTTACCGAAGAACAGTATTCGAAGCAACTGAAAATGTATGATGAAGATATTAGTTATTATGAACAAATGCATCTTTCAGGAAAACATATAGGTTACGATTCTTTGTTCAATTATAGGCTTCGTTATTTATTGGTACAGTATTCTATGGGACAGGATATTGATAATCTGAAAAATAATTATGTGGAAATCATCAAAACGATGCCGAGATTTTGGACGGATAACGGATTTTATATTGAAATGTTGTGGCTTTTGTCAATAGGTATCATGTTGGATTATGAAGATGACCTAATACAGAGTTTGGTGCAACTGATAAAAGATAGAGAAGCAAAAGACTATATTTATGACACCTTGATTAGATACAGATTCCCAGATTGGAAAAGGACTACAAACAAAGTATTATATCCGTCACCCTATCAAGCTGCTATCACTGTTACAGAGTTGGCAGAACAAGATAAGGCAGAAGCTGTAAAACGATTGGAAAAATACCTCAAAAAAGAATGGTATCGGGGTCATTCTGATTTATCTTGGCATAACGACCATAAATATGGTATCAACCATGACGGTTATTGGTGTTTTGAAAGCGGTGCATTGATCAAGGTCTTGGGGCTAGATGATAGCAGCCTGAAAGGGTTGCCATATTATCCATACGATATGGTACATTGGAATGAGAATAAAATATGATGTTAACGAAGCAGGATAACGGACAAGCCGTTCCCTGCTAACCCATTAATATAAAAGAGATAAATAATGAACTGGTATAAGTATTGGTATTTTACTATTTATTTTATTTATGACCATTTCAGTAAAAACGTAGAAGATAACAAAATATATTCGATTGGATTTTTTACCATGATTATATATATGTTATTTGCGATATTAGGATGCTTAGCAAATAGATTAATTGACCTAAATTTCATTAAATATATTGCACATCCTTTATCTCATATAATATTCATAATAATAATATATCTTGTTAATTCTTTCATTTTTGACAAGGAAGCAAATGCAAGAAATGAACGAGTGGCTTATAAAGAAATTAAAACAAAAAAGAAAAATATATGCTTTATCTTGTTGACCATTGGAGTTATTATTGCGTATTTCTTCAATATCATATACTTAAAGTAATATTTTTTCTTTATATAATAATATAGTTTTATCAAGATAACAGCCAATGCTGTTCCTCATTAAACCATTACTGACAATATATGATAATTATAAAGGTGCTATTAATATTTATGCTATTTGGACTTGGTACATGTAAAAGAGATAACAATTATTCTTTTGTTAAATTGTTTGATTATAACAATGTAGCAAAGGATAGAAAGATCGCTGGTATATATTTTTTAGATGATACCACCGTATTCCTATTGGGGGAAGATAATAGAGATGTAAAAAAAGTATATCAAAATCCTCAGGCTTTATTATTAAGAACTTTTGACGGTGGTAAAACTTTTAGGTATGATTATTTGGGAGAAGGCAAACTAACCTGTTTTAATTATTCTACTGATTTGAAGAATATATACATGGTAAAGGAACATTATATTATTGAAGATAAGATTCATAAAATCTCTGATATTCTACACTCTTCAGATATGGGAAACTCTTGGGAAAAGGTTTATTCTTTTTCTGAGAAAACAATTTTGAATTTGGAGTTTTTTAATGATTCACTAGGGAGTATAACTTTACATGAGAGAGGAAACTTACAGCTGTATAAAACGAAAGATGGTGGAAAATCTTGGCATAAACTTAATAATCCATTACTCGATGGAGGAATTGCGAATGTAATTGATGTTAAGGGAATGCTATGGGGGATTTATTCTAATACAGATAAGATGATATGGAAGATGAATCTTATAAATGATAAAGTTTATCAAGTTCCAGTAAATGTGCCTTCAGATTATAATTTAATAGGCTCTTTGAAGTATGATGTAATAAAGTCGTGTTTGTATCTAACTTATCGCCAAAAAGATTTTAAGTCTAATTATCAATATATGATTTATTGTGTGAATGACGGAAGCTCTATTGATTTTAAGGCTCCTATTGAAGATTTTAATATATATGACAATTATATTGGGATTGTAGCCAGAGAGCGGGATAATAATCTAAAATCCACTTATTATTATAGTATTGATAATGGGAAATCATGGAATAAGGAGATTCCTAAATGTCGGTTAATATCTAAATATGCCTTGTATGGAAAAGGTTATTTCTGGAGCATAGCGGAATATGGAGATAGTATTTTGTGGCCTCTCATGATACGTGCAGTCCCTGATGATAATAATACAATTGTTGATTCTCAAAAAAAGAATAGTAATAGTCAGTAACAAGGTCGAGATAACAGCTAAACGCTGTTACTCACTAAACCATTAATAGTATGATGAATAAAACTGTCCAATCCATAGTATCGTTGACTGCTTTCAGTGCTTTATTGATAGTCATAACATTATTTTGTGGTGGCTTAGGTTTTGGTCGTCTGTTCAGGATATATGGCATTATGGAGTATTGTTTTTTAGGTTTACTTATTATTACAGATGTAACTGTAATCTACAAGGTCTATAAACTATATGCAATGCACCCAAAAGTGATAATGTTATTGCTGGGCTTGGAATGTTGCTCTGTCATTTTGTGGCTTGCCTTTATCTGTATAGACCAAAGTCTATTAGATTGGCAAATTACAAACTTCATATTGCAAGCTGTCAACTTAGACGGCTTCACGGGAGATGAAGGAGGATTGAATATGCTCGCAGTTTTATGCGGCATTATTTATCCTCTTTTGGGAATTGGGTGTTTATTCACCGGATTGAGATTTATAAATAAGTTAGTAACAACGAAAGATAGCATCTGACGATGCTCCTTTCTAGCCATTAAATAAACAATGAGTTCACCAGGTAACTTTTATCATCTTGGAAAATTCTTAGTATGGATTTGGCATAATCATACACAGAAAAAAAAGATAAAATATGGGGATATAATATTCAAATATCCAGGTTGGTTGTTTTGGGCTATCGGTATGGGAGCCGGAGTATTAATAATAATTTGCGGTTACTATCTGTTAAAACTAATTGAAAAGTAATAATTATGAACTATACTACAACAGAAAGATCTGGGAAAGTCCTTATATGCGCATATAACAAATATGTGAAGAAAATTGCCATTCCTTACAAAGAGATTAACTTCCAATATCCAGAACGGGTCTTTCTCTGAAAGGCATTGTCTTTATAGGAATCATGCAATGGATCACACTGGTTAATATTTCGTTTTGGAGAACATAATTATCAATTTTTTATATGAGTAAAGAAAGGGAAAGAAGCAGTTATCATTTTGAGATTATAAAACCCCGACAAACAAGGAAATATAAATTTTATTTCTTTGATTACTTGTATTACATGGGGGAAATATATCATGAGAACAGGTGGGGCGAAAAGAGCTGGCGTATGTCAGGCCCTGGTGTACTGATCTGGTATTGGTGGTTAATCTTATATCCTTTCCTATCCAATGGGTTAGGATATATAGAGAACACCGATATCGAACTTGCTATATTTTGTGTCTGCGGAATATTCCCAATCCTCTTCTGTTTTCTACGATACCACAAGGCAAGAAAGAATGCTCTGATGAATTATTATGATGGGAAAAAACGCATTGGCATTATGAAACTCTTGTTTACGCCATTAGCGCTGTTTATATTAGAGCAATGCCTATTAGAGAAACTGGGATTGAGTAGCAATTTATAGTATAATTTGAAAAACAGCCTATTTCGTTAGAACATTACGGTGCAGGTGAAGTCATAAAAACAGTTGTTCCAAAAGGGTATTATTCCCACCAAAGAATGGGTGGAAACAGTTCTCTCCCAATATAAACAGGAAGGGTACGGAGCTTGATACAGCATATAAAGAAAGTGAATCTGGGAATATCATAATTTGATGAGAATAAACAAAGATTGTTTACAAGGTAGAGATAACAGGGAAACGCTGTTCCTCACAAAATAATTAAAAATATGATGAAACTATTGGAGAAATATTACAATATTCTATACTATTGCGAATATAACTTGTTGTTCTTTATCTTCAAAAGATTTTTAAATCCATTTTATTGGATAAGCACCCCAAAATGGAACAACAAGTATATGAAATGGATTATATCAAGAATAGCCATGCAAGAAGTCCGTGAAATTCATGGTGGATTAAATATATTCATTTCTACAAAGTCAATATTTGCTATAAGCTGTACCAGTTTATGGTTGCTCTGCATTGTATTGATTGAAGGAAGTAAAGTCATAAATATGTTAGGAATAGATGTTCCAAGTGTAATTTTTGAAAATAATTTCTTTATTATTTTATTGCTTATAGCCTTGGTTTTTTATATATGCTATATGAATGAACTCTTTGTATTCAAGAAGGACAAATACAGAAAGTATTTCAAGCAATTTGAAAAAGAGAAAAAATATGTGCAATATTATAGTATCTATGTGATTTCAATAATTATACAATTTGCAACATTTTATTATTTACTTATACAATGAAACCATATATAGTATAATGTTACTTTATCTTTTATTCTGAATTATAGAATTAAAACAAGTCACCATGAAAGCAAAGTTAAAATATCCAATATTCAGTTTTGCTCCTAAAGGCAACATGATATATGTGTTCCGCACAGAAAAACTATACACCACGACCAATACCAAGCTGTTGATGAACCGAAAAAATTATATTGTAGTAGATTCGACAGGAACAAAATTTGTCGAAACGGGAGCAAACAAAGTGAAATGGCTAGGAATATATGGATACTGTACCAGATATCAGGGCCGAGCAATGACCATAGAATACGAATACAAGGATGATCCTGAAGTATTCCCATTGGAACAATTGCAGGCATTAATAGCAGACCGATATCCTAAGACTTGTTGGTTCAAGGAAGAATGCTGGAACAGTGCAGACGAGTTCCGGCAAACTATTCTAAACTGTAAAACCTTTGAAGAGGTAGCAGACATACTGATGCCCAAACTGAGACTTAGCTTTTGGCAACGTATTGAAGAAGGCTTTATTCGGATAGCTTTCATTATACTTTCAGTAATGTTTCTTTACTATGTGGTATGGCAAATAATACAAAAATTCTGGCAATGGTTTACCGGATAATAATACACGGATGATAAAGATTATATTGTGGCAAAACCAAATATTTATCATTTAGAGGTCATATATGATTAGTGATTAAAGCGGAAAATATAACAGATGAATATTCGAATAAGAATCAGTGAGCCGATACATAAAACGCATGACCATAAAATTAATGATAAAACGATTACTGAAAATATAATTGAAACAGAGGAATCCTTAATGAGGTAGTTGGCTGGCTCCTCACTTGAGAAACTGACAGAACGTAACATGAAGAAGGATAGTAACAGTAATATAAACTACCGAAGAGGGCAGATAATGATATACTTCTATAACCTACAATTAATGCTATTATCATAGATAGATTAGTTATCGTATTCTCTTCGATTTTTCGAATGGATAATATATAAATAACAAGATAGAAGCAATTTCTAACACTATTGCTCATCAAACCAAAAGACTTAATAATATGAATATAGTTCAGAGAATATTGGAATATTTATTTTACAAGATTCAGGTATTGACTCGACATATGGACACCAGTATGTATCTAAATATACATGTGCCATTTATTATGTCTACAATCTTATTATTCTATTTAGCAGATATTGCAATTATATACTATTATATTATAATGGGATATTCACCACAAAAAAATCCAAGTAATGTGTTTTTGGTGGTTTTAATTATTATGATTTTATTATGGAGTAGTCTCTATTTTTATTATCGGTATAAACATAGAAATGAACGAATTATGGAAAGGAAAATTTATGAACACAGTTCTAATGTATGGGCATATCTTTTCATATTTACTCCTTTTATTGTATTATTAGGTCTTGCATTATTTTTTTAATTTCATTATAGACTGTTATCCTGAGAAAGAGAATGTCACCTAACACTGGAGAGAGAATCTTGATAAAGATAATAGGCAGAACGTGAACGTAACAAGGAAACCTAGAAATAGAAAAAAATAATTATATATTTCCTATTAGAAAGTGGATGCGATTATATAAGCAAACTATCAGGATTGGGGAAACAAATCCAAAATACTATCAAATTCTTACATGATATGCTAAACTGTTTTTTGGTAAAAGAGAATGTTTGTATTAAGTGTTTTGTAAAGCTTAACAATAAGTGGGTATAGGTAATCTATAGTGACAAGAGTTTTTCATAAACTTACCCTGAAAACTTACATTGCGACACATGCCCTATTTATGGAATATCTTAATCAGTGCAATCAAACCGCTATCAAGATGAGCAATCTGTGTTTGTATTCAATCGAGTTATGCGGTAAGGAAGTAAAAGATACACTAATGATAATGCTATGTTAAATAATTTATATTGGCTATTTTTGATAATATTATTTCCCATTTGCGCCAGTGTCCCGAATTACCCGAAAGAGTATTGAAAAAGTCTCGCAAGTAATGTAACTTTGCAGCAGATAATTTATAAACATCATAAAATGAAGAAGAATATTAGAATTGCAGCGAAAGCTGCTTTATCCCTTTTGATTCTTTTGGTATTGGGATACATAGGATTGGTCATTTATGCAAAGTACTTCTATAATCGAGATGTAAAAGTAGTCTCTTATTATGCCGATGAGTTATGTCTTGGAAAGGAGGCTTTTAAAGCGGAATTTGAAGAAATCTATCAAGTTACTCTAGACGAGTATTCATTGTATCCTTCCAAGCATTTGAACATGGATAGTTTGCATGAAGAGTATTTACAACGAATAGAAAAAGAGGCAAAAACACCTATTAAATTTGGCAAGTTATTGAAAGAATATTTTGCTGCACTAGATGCAGGTCATGCATCCGTTTATCTAAACGATTATACGGCCAATTATGCTCCATCGTATATTGAAGGAAGAGTTTTTATTGATAACCCTAATTCGTATATGTGTGAGAATGGCTTCCAAGATAAAGATGAAATTGTGAGTATAAATAAAATTCCGGTTGCAGAATGGATTACCATAAATGAAAAATATACTCCTGCTTCTACCGAAAAATGCCGAAGATTGATGACTGCACGTAAGATATTTCGTTCTTGGAGCGATACTATTGCAACCTATCAGGTAATTCGAAATCAAGATACGGTGAGCCTGACGCTCAATCTGAAAAAAGCATCTGCCTTTCATGAAAAACAAAACCCTACTGTAGAATGGACGGTATTACAGGATAGCATTGGATATATTCGTATATTGTCTATGATGGACCCGGTTGTTGATGAATTTGACAGAGCTTATCAACAGGTAAAGGACTTTCCAGATTTGATAGTGGATGTCCGTGAGAATGGAGGAGGAAATAGTGGAAACGGTAAAAAAATATGCGAATATCTCATTCATAAGACACAGCCACACTGTGTATCGCCAGATTGGGAAATAATACCTCGGAAGGATTCATATAAAGGTAAATTATTCCTTCTGACCAGTACATATACCTTTTCTGCTGCTGAAAGTTTTACATTGGATTTAAAAGAAAGTGGTAATGCGATAATTATTGGTGAAGGGACTGGTGGGGATACAGGAAATCGTCCTCGTACATTTCATACTACGAATGGTATTTATTTTCGTTTGCCGACAAGAGAGCCTTCTTTTTCACCAAACGGATTTCCGATGGAGGGGAAAAGTATCATGCCTCATTATGAGGTTTATCAGAGTGTAAATGATTTTATGAAAAACCGTGATACGGTATTAGAGTTTGCCTTAAAAATGATTGAAACTAATAATCAGTAATGAACCTGAACATGCATTCGTATTAATACATTTTGAATTATTTTTTATACCTTCAGTTATATCTTATATAAATCTCTCATGGGCAGTTGTGAGCATCATCAACAGGGATGTCCGCAACTGCCTTCAATCCATGAAGCGTCTAGGTGAACCAATAGCAACTACTGCCGAAAAATATGTTATCTGGTCTTTTGGCATATTGCCTTTATTGATAAAGAAAAGATGAACAGATGTGAAGATTAGAAGGTCATCGAACTTGGACGGAAAAAACTGGAGGAATACATCACTTCGCATCCACCTGTTGCTACTTTGCCAAGTTCTATATCATGTTTCTAAAGCAACCTCAGATTGGTTGTGATGCCCACAGCCTCAGAGATTTTTTCTGTGTTTTAATCTATGATAGCAAGTTGCTTGTCATAAATAAGGTTCACTTCAATGACAGGCAAATTACATGTTTCTAACCTTATTTCTAACTCACTTTGTAAGAGTAATATGAATAAAGGGAAATAGCCATGCGAAATGCCAATCTTGAGTTACATGACAAAACATTTAAAAGGCATGTAGAACTTTGAGAGTTAGCCAACTTATAAATTATTGAACATAGCGTTATAGATAACTTTTATCCTTAATTCAATATTTATTTACAATATATTTGATTATTCAACTACAGTAATTGAAAATGATAAAAATAAAATATATTTTATCTATTATGAAAAGATTATTTCTATTATACATGCCTTCGTATCAGTAGAGGTATTAATATAATAAAGATCATTAATTTACAGTTTTTGAGGAATATATCACTGAAATCTCTTGTTTTTACTAATTTTGCAGCGCTTTTCACACCATTATATAATTCATGTATCATAATGGTGGAATAAGATATAACATAATATTAAATACCGAAGTAATAATGCTCATACATAAAATTCAAAATATCATCATTACGTTGATGATTATTCTGCTATTTGCATCCTGTAACAGGAATACTGCAATACTGGAGGAAATGGGAATGGCTGAGAACCTCATGGATTCCAAACCTGATTCTGCACTCACCATATTGGAAAACATTCCGGTTACAAATATTAAAGGTAAAGAGATAGCAGCCAGGTATGCGCTACTTAAATCCATAGCATTGGACAAGAACTATATTGACACAACGACTTTCGATGTCCTTCAACCGGCTATTGATTATTATCTCAAAAAAGGTTCTCCTGACGAGAAACTTCGGACATATTATTATCAAGGCAGGATATATCAGAATCAAGGGGATGATGATTGCGCCATGCAATCCTTCTTGAATGGCTGTGATTTGAAACAAGTGGTGACTGATTCGTTACTACTGGCTCATACCTTGGTAGCCCAAGGTACACTATATCTCAAACAGTATAAGATTAATGAGTTTGTTCAGAATAATATTGAAGCTGCAAAATTGTATGGTGCTATAGGAAAAGACATTTTTGAAATCAAGAGTTATACAAATGCGCTTGATGGCTATGTGATGTTGAACAACCAGTCCCCGGCGGACAGTATTCTATCTATTTGCATACCGTTGGTGCAAAAGAATCCTGACGGACAAGTATATCTTTTCACTTCTTTGCTAACTTATACAATAAAATTCAGTTCTACTGATGATCTCAAAACCTTTTTAGATAAATATAAGGATTTGGAACTTTCCAAAGATGAAACTATGAATTTCGCCCAAGGATATTCAAAAATTGGAGAGTACGACAAAGCTCTAAATTTTCTATCAAGAATAAATCCTGGTACATCTGAATTAGATTCGCTTAAATATGCCTCTACAAAAATTGAAATTTTGGAGAAGCAAGAAAAATATAAGCAGGCTCTCGATTTGTATAGAGATTACTCTGCCATGTTGGAGCGTTATCAAAGCAAATTGCTTTCACAGGATCTGCTATTTTCTGATAAAAAACATCAGCTTGAAATTGAAAACATCCGGAACATTCAGAATAGAGACAGAATCATTTGGGCAGTGCTTTGTGGTATATTTGCATTGACCATACTTGTTGGCTGGTTGTATTATCAAGCATATCGCAGTAAAACAAAGCACATTCTTGCTGAGAAAGAGAATGCGAACCTTAAGCTGGAACAAGATAACCTACGCAAAGAAAAAGAAAAGGTGGAACTTGAACGTGACAAGAAAATTTTGGAAACAGAAAACCTTAAATTAGAAATTGCTCGATTAGAAAGTGAACGTGATAATTTGAAAGAATTGCAAAGTGAGCTATCAGAACTGGCGAGGCCAATCCAAGATGTTATCAAGATTAGACTTGACATGCTCAACGGCTTATTGGCGAAAGAGATAAGCAATAATGAGAGTTATGCAGAGCCATATAATAAGTGGATTGAAACCGTCCGTAATGATAAAAAGAAATTCATGGACTCAACCCGTCTTGCTTTTGCTGCATCGCATCCTAAATTTATGGAATATCTCGAACAACATGGATTATCTACTGATGAAATAAATTATCTGTGTTTGTATGCAATCGGGTTACGCGGTAAAGAAGTCGGAGAATATATCCAATTAAAACGTCACTACATTATAAGCCATGAAATCCGTAAGAAACTGGGTATAGATGAGCATGAAACCAATATTGGTCTTTATATCCGCCGGCAGTTGAAAATATTAGAAAATTAAGTCCAAAAGCAAACATAAAGAACAACAGTTGCGCCGTCTTTATCATAAGGACGGCGTTATTATTATATACAATAACTATTATTCTATCCTTTATTTATTTTAATATCATTCCTTTATTATAACCAATAAAGCAAAATATTGATTTTGATATACTTCGTAAAACTTTGTATGGTATCGTAAAACTTGATATAATTTATATTTTGTAATTTACTGTAAATCACCTGAATAAAAAAATAGTCGTAAAACTTTTACCATTGATTGAAAACATTATTAGCAATAATTTTGTACCTGTTTAAATAAAAAATATAGAAAATGACAAAGTATTTAGTTTGTATTCTTATGCTCACACCTATATTCAGTTGGGCGCAATCAATTACAGGTACAGTGGTAGATAGTGATGGACAAAGTATTGCATTTGCCAATGTTGTATTATGCCAATCTGCTGACAGTACGATTATAGCAGGTTGCACAAGTGATGAAAACGGAGAATTTTATTTTTCGACGAAAAATACAGAAGGAATGCATCTACGTGTCTCATATGTCGGCTACAAGACAAAGTATGTAGAATTAGGTGTATCTCCTCTTCGTATTATGTTGGAACCAGTAATACTGAATGAAGTCGTCGTGGTTGCTCGACGGAAAATTTATGAACAGAGAAGCGGTGAAATGATTGCAAATGTAAAAGGAACTATATTGGAGACACTTCCTAAAACAACCGATATTATTGCACAATTACCATTTGTAAGTAGTCAAGACGATAATTTTACTGTTTTTGGTAAAGGAACTCCTGTTATTTATATTAACAACAGACTGGTTCAAGATCTAAAAGAGTTGGACCGATTGATGCCGTCCGATATTAAAAGCATAAAAGTAAATACGATGCCAGGTGCAAAATACGATGCCACTGTAGGAGCCGTTATCCAAATAATTACGAAGAAAACACAAGGAGAAGGTTTAAGCGGCACTTTATATGCTGGTTCTAAATGCTCCGAACTCTGGTCTGCGGAAGAATATGCATCACTTAACTATAGGCACAATGCTTGGGATGTATTTACCTCTTCTTATTTGATACAAAAACGCCAACAAATTAATATGAAAGCCAATCAGCAATTGAGCTTAGTAGATGCAGTCCATGGAATAGGTTACCAAGAAGAAGAAAAAGTGAAGTCTAATCGAATAGCAGTAGTTGGAGGTATAAACTATAATCCCAACGAGAAGATTTCAGCAGGTATGCAATATGTTCTCAACAGTGCTGCATGGAAAGACGATATGTATAATCATATCAGCCATACCGTGAATAATGAAATGGAGTTGAAACAGCAGTTAGCATCATCCAATAACCCTGACCATACACACAATATCAATTCGTATTTTACCGGTAACTTAGGTAATAATTTTTCTTTGGATTTCAATTTTGATTGGGTGAAAGGGAATGAAAAAAATAATATGTATTCATGGTTTCCCGATAACACATCTGAAGATGTCAACACTGTCAATAACCGTTGGTACAACTATTATGCATCAAAGGGTATTATGACTTACACTAACAAGTATGTGAACATAGAAGGAGGAGCTGAGTATTCTTACACAGACATGACACAGACTTATGAAATTGATAACAACTCACTTGGTATCAATAATTCTAACGATGTAACCAAACAGAATCGTTGGGCATTGTTTGCTTCTGCCAAATTCCAATTTGGCAATTGGGGGGTTGGTGCCGGAATGCGCTATGAGGATATTGATTTCGATTATTACAAGAATAAGGAATGGAATAAAGAACAATCAAAAAAATATCATAAGTTGTTCCCTAATCTTTTTGCAAATTACTCAAAAAAAGACTTACAAGCAACATTAAGTTACGAACGAAAAATTAAATATCCCAATTATAGTTTATTAAGAAGTAATATACAATATAGCTCTCCTTATATTTATGAAAGCGGTAACCCCATGCTCTTGCCACAAATACAAAACGACTTTACCTGCATTTTAGGCTACAAAGATATTAAGGCCATTTTGGGTTATACGATTTATGAAGATTATATCACTCAAATGGTTGAATTGTATAATGAAAGTTCTGTTGTTCTGGTAAAACCAGACAATATGAAAGACGTAAAGAACCGGTTCTTTGCGTTAAGCTACACTCCGACCATAGGTATTTGGCGGCCAAGTATCGAATTGGGTGGACAATGGCAAGATTTGAGTGTGTCAGGCAAGTCTTATGACAAACCTATTTTCAATATTAGGTTAAACAATTCATTAACATTCCCACATCAATGGTTTTTAACGGTAAATGCCGGCTGGCAGTCTGAGGGTAATTCTGGTATATACCTGATTAAGCCGTCATTAAAAACAAATATCAACATTTCGAAAACATTGTTCGACAAGAAGATGTCCATATCTCTAATGGTAAACGATATATTTAGAACAGACAAGATTCAATGGTGCATAGATCACAGTCACATTGTATTTGATTATGACAAATATAGTGATTCACGTTATGTGCAATTGACTGTACAGTATAATTTCAATGCAACCAAAAGCAAATATAAAGGTGGCTCATCTAGTGATGAAAAGCAACGATTGTAGTAGTAAACGGTTATGGGATTTGGAAAGATTTCTACAACAGATATGACAAATAATAAAAAAAGTGAATCATCTGAAAAGATAGAGTTGTGTTCTGAAGATGACAATAAGCTGTTAGAAGAAAAATATTCATCCGTAATAGGGTGGGGTACTACAGCCATTGTTACCATTTTTTTAATACTACTATTAGTAGTCTGTTTCATGCCTTATCCAAATTCAAATGGGGAAAGTATAATTCAACATATTATTTTTGACAATTAGAAAATATATAACGAAAAATGTCATGACTTCTCATTATATATAAATTGCAAAGATATTTTTGTGGAATAATATCTAATGAAACATTATCATCTATAGCATGATATAGGTATGTTGATTTTCTATATCATGCTATATAAAAATTATACGATTGGTAGTAAGGACGTATAACGTATAATCCATAGCCTATGGGAAACAAGAATTGCGAAAACTAACAGCCCTACAGGGAAATCGTCAGGCAATAAAATGGGAGAAATATTTTGTTTTCAGGAGAAAATCTCTACCTTTGCATCGTAAAACTCACTGGAATTGAACATTCCATATACTGTCAACATCACATTCCTTATTCTTTATTGACAGTTATATTCAAACAATCAGTTTACTTTTATTCAGTCTTTGAATGTCATATCATTCCTTTGATAGACATCCACAATATCAAAATTCATTCTTTAACTTAATCACATTTTTATGGAACAAGAACTAATAGGTAGAAATGCAGGAATTGTATGGGACCTGCTCAATGGTAAGAAGAGTGTTGAACTGGCACATCTGAAAAAGGAATCCAAACTTTCGGATGCAGAATTCTGGGCAGCAATAGGCTGGTTGTCGCGTGAGGACAAACTGGCTTTCAACACAGAAAAATCCGGTAAGAAGACAATAAAGACTTATTCTCTTAAAGACTGATTCATTGTGTATCAAATAAACAGGGTGCCTCACATTGTGAAACACCCTGTTTTTTGTATAGAAGCAATAAAATTATTTTACACTAAAAGTACCAACCGGGATAGTAGTAGATGTAATGATACTCATATAAAAAATACCATATTCGCCTTTCTCGACCTCTTCTGCAGGGATAGTAAGGAGATATGACTGCTCTCCATACTTATGTCCAACAAAGTTCAGGAATCCGCCTTTGGATGCTTCGTCCGAACCAAGGAAAGAAGAATCAAACTCTATCCACTGGATGCGTCTCTCTTTCTTGTTGGTATTGAACTTTACGATACGGTATATACCCAACGGATCTTCCTCGTTGCTCTCTGCTTTTATCAGCAAACGGATGTCACCACCGTTATTCTCATAACTATAGGAAGATGATTTTCCCCGAAATATGATATCCATGCCTGAAGAACCTGCCAAAGCACTAGCAGAACCAGCAAGACTACCCACACTAGAAGCTGTGGAAGCAACCTTAATACCGGTCATTACACCATCCACACTTCCGACATTTGCCCCAATGACGACTCCCAAACCGCTGGCAGAACTGGCTACATCCGCCACTTTGCCTATCTTACTCAACAGACCTTTGGTCTTATTCTCATGCTTGCCGATAATACCGTTCTCCTTGGGCAGGGTATCGTAGGTACTATCACTGGTAAGTATGCAATAACTATTGATAAATTCAGGCTCAGGAAAGCGTAAATCCTGAGAATAAGCAAGCGTAATGCTAAAAAACAAACATACAGAAACAAAAAGTTTTTTCATTGTATTTGATAATTGACATATAGTTCTTCAGCCTCCAAAAGAACCGTTATTAATATTAATGGCGGGAGCTATAAGTTAATCTTAGAATATACTCACTGATTAAAGTATCACCACATGCTATCTTATTACCAATCGCAAAAATAGTAAAAATATAAAAAGCCTTTGTATCATTATACAAAAAAGGGTATAGGCAGAGATTGCTTGAAACACACCATGAAAACATATATCAGATACTAAGGCCTGACTTAACACTCTACTTTGATTTTGTTACAATTTCAAAAAGTTATAGTTATCTTAATAAATCCTATTAGAACCCGTACACAAATGAAAGGGGTTCAGGTATGTTCATCAAAAGCCGGAACGAACTTCTGATGAACATATACAACACTAATCAATGTCATAACCAATCATATTGTCATCATTGATAAGCAAATAGTAATATCCGTTGCCACAGCCTCTGAACTCTTTACTAAAGCCGGCTTTCATGTCTCCGTTGCCATCCGGTTCGCACCACAAAGTACCGTCGTAGCCTTGGAAATCGAAACGCCTGGTAGAGTAACTCTCTCCACGCTTGAAAGCCTGACGGAAAAGGTTCATTGACATAGAACCACAATACTTCTCAATAGTTGACATCCTGATACATTTGCCGTCAATGGTTGTACCGGTAGTAATCCCATTCTCATAAAGAGACTTGGAAGGGTCAGCTTCAGCAATGCGCCTAAGCCAGCTGTTGGAATAACTTGCAAGGGAAGCAAGTTTCTTATACTTGAGAACAAGTCTTGAGGTATTATCGGTTTTCTTCCTGTTTGTTGGGAAGTAAACCTTCTCAATCGTGTCCCATTCTGAAAAGATATAACCTTTCTTTCGTCTGCCCAGTGCAATGATTCCAATAAGACCAGTATTCCTGTTTATAAACAAACGTCTGCGTCTTCCCTCGATACGCACATACAGTGATGACGAGTTTTCAGGATTGCGAAGAAACGCCTCTGCCGGATGAAGTTCTTTATTTTCCATACTTACATACAATTAAATGATACTTTTCCCTTCAATCGGGCCATATATGCTTCATGGCTGGAGATTGAATTTATAAGCATCGACAACAGTGTAAGGGAAGATAAGACAAGGAAATTGCCTATGAATTTCCGGAAAACCCAAATCTTTGATTTGCGGAAGGATTCCGGCAATTCTGAGGCAATTAGCAAAGCGGTACTTGATGTTCGGACCTGACACAGTAGATTTGCGAATAAAATCAATGCAGCCATTGACAGCCTGCATGGAACGCAAGGACAGGCACAGCAATATAAAGGGTAGGGGCAGAGCATATAACAGAAGGGAATGTATGGTAATACATCTGAACGTCATTCTGTCCTCCGGGATTGAATCAAGGAGGTAAGCCGCCGGAATGCATCGGCACGGACATCGGATATATACTGGAGAAGCAAGGCGGGATCTACATAGGAACCACGAAACTTACAGGTAATATGAAGATGCGGTGCGGTACTGCGACCAGAGTTGCCAGTGACGGCGAGCGGCTGCCCGGCTACTACAGCTTCTCCCTTGCTGACATTGACCCGGGACAAGTGGCAATAACTGACAAGAAATTCGCCATGACGGACGGTAATATACAGACCGGAGCGCTTATCACGCGAAACAGCTACAACCAAACCGTCCAACATAGAATAAACCGTCTCGTAACGGGCTCTGAGGTCCAGGCCGTTGTGGTATGAACGATGACCGCTGAAAGGATCTGCACGCTGTCCGTAAGCTGATGTGACAGTAAGCTCGGAAAGAGGCAGGCAGCAGCTCAGGTATTCTGAAACAACAGGTGCAAGCACTGAATCGGCCAACAAGGACTGAACATCTGTGGAGGTGTCGTAACTGTCATCAGGCACTCCATTGACAGAAGCAAAGCAGAGGGAAGCCGACAGCATTAAAAATAATGAAAGGGTAAATAATTTGTTCATAAAATATTTGTGTTTTGAATATTGAATACTATATTTGCGGCAAATATAAAAACAAATATCACATATCTGTAATATATGAATGTTAATAGATTTAATAATTCCGATTTTCCTTATGAAGAGCTTGAGGATTTTGGACTAACCAGAAACATGATTGAGGACCTGCCGATGGATGTTCTTGAAAATATCCTTAACGGGCAAAGGTCTCCAGTCCTTCCAATGGTAAAGACAACTCCGGACGGCGACAAGCTGAAATTCAAAGGAAAGTTCTCCTTAAAGATGAACGACGATGGAAAAACAGAAATAAACTTCCACCCGGTTGTAACACAAAAGGAGAACGGTATGTACATGACCATAACAAACGAGACAACAGGAGAGATAATCGAGAAGCCGGTACCACAAAAGCAAACCTACAGTAAGGAAACCATGCAACTGCTGAATGAAGGAAAGGCCGTACTGGACTTCACAACGGGAAGTGACGGAAGGCGTATAAAGGCTTTCCTACAGAAAGATCCGGAGACCAATGAAATCCTGGCCATACCAAGCGGCGTAATCGGCAGAAACCTGCATCTGATAATGAATGAGTTCAACCTGAACGAAGCGGAGGCAAACTGCATACAGAACGGAAACATACTGACCATAGAGTATGAAGACGAACCAATCTCTATCGGTATTGACCTGAACCATACATTTGGCATTAGGATGCAACATGGCAGCGAAGCCAAATGGAAGGAAAAACGGACTAGAGAATGGAATAAATATACTGTCGGCGTATTCGGCTGCTGGGTAATGGATGAAGACGGACTGGACTATGTACCAGAAGAGTCCTACAGTGAAGAAATGTGGGAAGAAATCGAACGGCAGCGATATAACAAAAAAGGCAGTCAGCAAGGAGTAAAATATTAATACAAAATATACATCATTATGAAAAAAGAAAAATATCTGTCTGAAGACGAACTGGTAGAAAAATATCAGAACGGAGAAATCGGCTGGACCGAATATGTAAGAAAACACTCGAAAGAATGGAACGAGGAGTATGATGAATACCTGAGAAAGAATTCGCTGACAGAAAGTGAAGAAACAGCATATGACTTTCTGAGAATGAAGGACAGGGAAATCATGGAAATGGAGAATGAATAACCTCAAAAATGCATCGGAGCAAAATGGATGACAATAAAACAGAAAAAAGCAGAGAGCTGTCCCCAACCGCAAGCAAGGGCGTAATAATCGTCAAGCGCGGTAGTAACGGACAGCTCGTGCTGTATGACACCGAGAGACAGGAAAAAATAAGTCTGAAGGAAAGGGATGCAGCAAAACTGGAAATGCTGATGTCGAGAAAAGAGACAGAAAAGGCTACGAAACTGATAGCCAGGCTGACCGGAAAGAATCCAGCGATGATTGACATCGAAAACAATCCGGTGTCGGCAGAACAGCAAACCAACCTGAAGACCGAACAAAAAAACAATGAGGAAAAATCTGAAGAAGAAAACAAGAGCAAGACAAACGAAGAAAAACAAGGAAATAAGAAAGCCCGTATAACTGACGCGCAGATAACAGGTATAGCCGCCGGAGGAGATTTTCACCTGGCCATGAGAATACAGGATGACCAGACGGGAAAGACCTATGACCGCAAAGGACTGATAACCGGGCTGGACGCTGCCAAACTGAGAGGCAATGACAACGGTCCGGAGAAAGACGGTATCGTACTGAAAAATGCACAAAGTATAGCGAGCGATAATTTTGAAAAAGGTATGGCTGCAATTATAGCCAACACCAACGGAATGAAACTAAACTGATAGCATATCCACCACTTCACCCACCACACCCCCTATTAAAGTTCTGTTTCAGACCATAATAACGGATGTAAAACTAAATACAACCCAATAATGGCACTGAAAAAGAATACAAACCCCGCTCCGGTGCAACTGCATCCGGAACTTCAAGAAATACTGCTTCGGAACGGCCTTCAGGCCAGTATCGCCATGGAAGCAGACAGGCCGGTACTTCTTGTACACGGGCATGACTCCCCGGTAATCAGCTATGATCTGACACACGACCAGATAAAAAAGTTAACCGACTGGGGTGGCAATCATGCCAACAAGACCGCCTACAATACACTGACATCAATCATATCAGAAGACTTCTATATGCCAAAGGATTTCGTCCATGCACGGAATGCCAACGGACGTGTAGCCATGGGATTGCATGGCTACAGAATCGGCGTGGGCGAATACGGAAGAACGGCCCCGATGACCACACGTGAGGCCATAGCTGCAGGAATACCTATGGCTCCCGGCCCGTATGGAGGAACTGACCGTCCTGTGGGACTTGCCGGCAGACTGCTCGGGTGGCTTGGATGGACACCGAGACAGCAGGCAGGATTTCACCTCAGGAGAGTGGACGGCGCCCTATACAGGGGAGGCGGCCCTATAGTACCCGAAAGGCCCGACGGAAGGATGAAACCCGGAGAACTGCAATCGGGAGGATATGGCTTCTACTATAAGGGAGAAAAACAGCAGAAGCCGGAACAAGCCGTAGAAACTGATCCGCTGAAAGACCTGAAGGCAATACTGATGAAGGACAAAGCAGATGACAGGCCAATAGAGGCAAAACCATACAACGGACTGATAACATCGCCAGTGTATTTCAGCTATGACAAGCTGGATGAATGTCTGAAATCACACGGCATAACAATTGATACTGAGCAGAAGACACTGACGGTCGAGCCCAAAGGTCTGAACTTCGGTATGCAATATGACCTTAGCGAAGAGGAAATCAAATCGCTGACATCCAACTCGCTCAAAGAGCATCCCATGCAGGAACGACTGGATATAATAAACAGGCTGACCGAAGCAGACTTCGAAAATCCATTGACGATGGACATGCTCAACAGCAAGGAGATTGTTGACCTGCAGATGAAAGAGGTGACACTGGAAAAGGTGGCGAATGAGAATCCGGGTCTCCTTGAAGAGAATACATTTGAAAGGTCTAACGACAATGGGGTTGCCTTTGAAAACATCAGTTTGAATGAAGGTGATACACATATCGAGAAAGAAGGCCTGACCATACCGATAATCACAGAAAAGGAAGGGTGGCACTGGGAACAGGATATACGTGGCGGAAGAGATGTTATCCTACGTGACGTAACAGCATACGAAACCGAAAACGGCCACTACCTGAGAGCAGTAGTAAACGGGGAGGAAAGAACCGTCGAACTGACTCCGGAAGAATTCCGTGAGATACACTACAGAAATGACGAGGTACGTCTGGATATCGTGGAACAAAAGCTGGACGGTATAGCCCTGAAACGCGGGGACTATAACGGAGAACACGTGACATCGGCCATAACCCACGGTGCCATGCTCGGCATGATAAATGAAGACAAGGGCTGGTACAGGGACGGTAAAGACGGACGGGAAGTGGAAGTAGGACGCATAGGAGTAGAAAAGACTCCTGACGGGAAATACATCATGGCCGGTGAAATCGACGGAGAAAGAGTGGCCAAGGAAATATCCAAGAAGGAATATGACAAATATCTGATCCTGGACGACTATCACCGCATGAAGATGTTCGGAAAAAAATTCGATGAAGTGGATGTAAAAAGCAACACTTCGGTAGGAGTAAAGATAACTGCGGCCATAGCAGCCGGAATGACTGTACTGACTGACCTGACCCAGCCGCCTTCGGTAGCAGTGCCACCACCATGCTATGGCAAAGGACTCGCCTACTATAAACCCGGCGTAGATTTTGCATCCGATGTGGCCATGAGAAACTTTGAGGCAGCAATCAATACAGAGGAAATACACAATTCTCAAAGGAGGTGACTATGGCAGATCTGACATTTGAAGACTTCAAGAACAGAATCAGTATAAAGACTGTACTGGAAGATGCAGGCTATCATTTTTACCGGAAAGACGGACTGAGGTATCCGTCGTTTGTACGTCTCGACAACGAGGGAAGGAAGATAAGAGGGGACAAGTTCATTGTAACAGCAAACGGACTGTGCTGCTTTCATCCGCCTGAGAGAAAGAACTACACGGTAATATCCTTTATTCAGGAACATCCAGACATGTTTCCGGAATATACTCCCGGCATGAACAAGAACAGACTTGTCAACCTGGTATGCAACAGGCTGCTCGGACACATTCCGGAAAGAGAACAGGTAGTGATAAGAAATGCCGTGCCACAACAGAAATTTGAGGAAGAAAATTTCGAGTTTGTGAAATACAATACCGAGGCATGGGAAACGAGGAAACGGTTCTATCCTTACTTCAAGGACAGATGCATAGACCTGAAAACACAGGCCGCATTTGCCGACCACTTTGTACTGTCCTGCATGAAGAGAGAAGACGGGAAAAGATACTACAATCTTGCCTTCCCGTTCCGAATTCCCGGTAAGGAAGACAAAATAGTAGGACTGGAAGAACGCGGACGGCCCGGCATTGACGGAAAGACCTATAAGGGAAAAGCTACCGGTACCAACTCGGTGGAAGGTATATGGATAGCCAACCTGAGCGGAAAGCCACTGGACCAGGCAGAAAAAGTTTACTGGTTCGAGAGCGCCTATGACGCAATGGCATTTCATCAACTGCAAAGGGAGAAAGGGAAAGACAACAAGGGAGTGTATCTGTCAACAGGGGGCAACCCTTCGCACAAGCAATTTGAAGGAATAATCAAAGCATGTCCCAAGGCAGTCCACTACCTGGGATTCGACAGGGACAATGCCGGAAAGATGTATGCATGCAACTTTGCCCTATTGAAGAGCGGAAGAGAATTCAGTTCCTACAGTATGCCGGGCGGAACAACTGTCTTCGTTGACAAGACAGGCGGCTACGGCAGGCAGGAATTCCAGCCAAATGAAGTGACCTTTGAGAATGTATGCAGGAGATTCGGGCTGAATGACCCACAAATAAAATATAACCCTGCATCGGAGAACGTCAAGGACTGGAACGATGAACTGAAGGCATACATAAAACAAGAGGCAGAGGAATCTGTCACCCAAGCAGAAGATGAGACCAGAAGCAGATCCTTCAGACGATAAAAATGAACAACAAATATGGACAATAATACCAAAGAGACAATAAAAATGAGACCCGCAAGCGGCCAGTATGTCATAGACAACCTGCCTATGATGACAATGGCCGTCGGCGGCCTGGCTGTATGCGGAATCGAGAATTACTGGATTGACTCCTTAAAGTCTGTAACAGCATGTGTGACCGTACTCTGCCTGTTATGCCTGGCATACAGACTGGTATATCTGCTCGGAACGAGATATGAGATAACGCAAGAGCAACTGATACACAGGCACGGAGTCTTCACAAGAAAATCGGACTATGTGGAACTGTACAGGATAGTGGATTATGCGGAACAGAAATCAATACTGCAGCAACTGGCCAGACTGAAAACCATAACTGTGTATTCGGGAGACCGAACAAACCCGGAAATAAGGCTGATAGGGATACGGGCCGGATGCAGAGTGACCGAGATAATACGCAACAGGGTAGAACAAAATAAGAAAAGGAGAGGCATATATGAAATCACCAACCGCTAAAGACATCATACTCATGTTAGTGATTCTGGCTGCTTGTCCGATATTCTCATACGGGCAAGTGTATCAAAACCCACTTGAATGGATGGCAACCGCAGAAGGAAACGATGCCATAAACAAAAAGGTAGGTTCGCAGATTGAGGGACAGACACAGACGGCCGTACTGCAGAACACGATAGCAGCTGAATTCATGAAAATACGGCAATGGGAAAAAAAGTACAGTGACTACCTGCAAACAGCAAGCGAATATGGCTCGGCACTGAAAGCGGCAAGCTGCATATATGATGATGCACTGATGATTTTCATCACTCTGGGAAAACTGAAAAATGCAGTGGAAGGGAATCCGGAAGGAATAGTGGCTACAATCCCGATGAATACTCTCTATCTGGAAACCGCTACTGAGCTGGTAACGACACTGACACTGATAAACAATGCCGTGGATAAAGGAAGGCGGGAAAATATGCTGAACGGAGCTGAAAGGTCCGAAATAATGTGGGCTATAAACGACAAACTAGCCGCATTCAACGACAAGCTGCACCGCCTGTACCTAAGCATAAGCTATTATTCGATGCTGGATGTATGGCATGACCTGACAGCCGGGATGATAGAGCAGAACAACGGTGCCATAGCAGGCCAGGCATATGAAAGGTGGAAGAGAGCAGCAAGAGCAGCAAGGTAGAACCCAATAAAAACGGTAATAAATATGAACATAATCAGATACAGGCTGGCATTGATCGTAATGTTAATCATGTATGCGGCCAATTCGAGCGCACAGTTTGATCCTACACTGACAACGATGATAGCCGTTTACAAGAACAAAGCAGAGAAACAGCTGAAAAGCCAGCAGGCAGCCATGGGTATGGAGACAGCTGGTCACATGTGGGTAGCAGAGGAAATGGAAACAACAACCGAGATACAGCGACTATACAATGACTATCTGGATTCGTTCAAAGATATTGTCTGCTATGCAGGACAGATATACGGATTCTATGTAGAAATAGAGAAACTAACAAAAAATATGGAGAGTCTGGGTAAAGCCCTCGACAGGCATCTGGAAGGAGCCTTTGCCACAGCTCTCTCACTGAGGAAAAATGAAATATACCGTAACCTGCTATTGAACAGTGTGGAAATAGTAAACGATATACGGAAAAGCTGTATGGGAGAAACAAAGATGACAGAAAAGCAACGCATCGAAATAGTATTCAACATACGCCCCAAGCTGGCTAAAATGAACCGTGACCTGAGGAGACTAACTCTGTCAGTAAAATATTCATCTTTTGCTGAAATATGGGCAGACATCAATCAGGGGAACCGTCCGCATCCTGATAAGGCCAGCATCGTAAAAGACTGCATAGAACAATGGAAAAGGAAAGGAAGACTTGCTTTCTGACAGAGACAAAAACATTAAAACAACAATAATTATGGGATACTGGAAAAATATAGCAAAAGTAGTGACATATCCTATCGTACACCCACAACGCACTATCGGCGGTGCAATAAAAGGCGTAAAGACCGCGGCAATAGGCATACCGGCAGGATACATAGGATGGGAAAAGCTTACTACAGACAAATCCATAGCAAGAATCACAGGCGAGGCCATAGTAGGAGAAAGGGCCGTAAATGCCATGAGCGATGCTGTAGGTGATGTAGGAGAGCTGAAGGACAGCGCCAACAAAATGATAGATAAAGTAAGCGAGGCCGGAGAAAGTCTGGGAGGAATAAACAGCTTCTTCCAAAACATGTTCAGCGGTAACGGCGGAAACATGATAGGGGACTTCGTATCCAATCTGGGAAAAGGGAAAATCTCAGGTCTGGGTATTGTAGGCCTTATAGGTGCGGCAGTAATGATATTCGGACGATTCGGATGGTTCGGGAAAATTGCCGGCGGCCTGCTTGCGATGGCAATAATAGGGAATAACAGTCTGGGGAAAAGCAACCCAGAAAAGACGGATGAAAAAGCATACTCAAGGGCTTCGGTTTACAGTCCAAAGGATGACACAAGCAGGGTGTTTGTAAAGGCATGGGACCAGAAAGGCAATGAACTCCCGGCCATAGAGATTAAGAAAGAGACCTATGACAACCTTGTGAAGGAAGGATACAGTCCCATGCAAATATATCAGGGAATGACGGAACTCGAAAAAGAAAACCAGCAGCGGAGTAATTCGCTGTCCAGATAAAGATAAGAATAAACAAAATCATTAAAACATAAATTACAGACAACAATGAAATACTCTCAAGAGATGAACCTGGAATCTGCAAGCGGATACTGTATGCCGTTTGAAGAGAAAAACGGAAATGTAGTGATGACTCTCGGATATGGGGAACAAGTACACCCACAGAACGGCGAAAGATTCTTCCACCACGGCATTGACCTGAAAACCGACAAATACCTGTTGAAGGCTCTGGCCGAAGGTACCGCTACCGGAATGGGGACAGAAAAGAGACATGGCATGTACCTGATAATGCAGTACGGGAACTATGTGGTGAAATACGGCCACCTGTCCAACTGCTATGTAAGGCTGGGACAATCACTGACGGCAGGAAAGCCGGTCGGAGTAAGTTCGGACATGCTACACCTTGAAGTGAAATTCAATGATGAAGAGATAGATCCGAGAGACTTCATCACCATGCTATTCAGCAACATGGTACAGAACAACCGGGATGCGAACGGAGAATGTCAAGAGATAGCCTATATTGACCTGCCCGTAACTACAAAATATGACGCACGTCAGACTGAGATAGAAGACCTCATGATGCGATACTATCCGGAATACATCGAAGCTGTACAAAACGGAAGCTACAAGGTAGGCAAGAATGTCGAACAGTCACTGCGAAATATATTTACCATAGCAACGCTTAAGGAGTATTTCTTTGAGAAAATACCGTCGGCGAGCAATCCGCTGGGAATAGGAGAAAGGTCAGTGCCGATAGCAGGAAAAGTCCAGAACCTGCTGATAGATGACTTCATGCAGTATCTCGCCCTGAAAAGGCAGATTTTCCTTTCGGGAACCAGTGACAGCGAAAAAAAAAAGCACTGAGGAATGCAGAGGAGAACAACGGAGTAATCGATGCTCTTGAAGGTCTGGAAATCGAGATGCAAAGTTTCGACATTCCTCGATTCGTAACGGTATATCCAGATCAGGCAGGAATACACTGGTGGACAAAAGCCTGGTTCAATATGAGAAAAGAAGGTGAAGCTGCCGTAGAAATAACCAGAGAAACAGCTTTCTGTTTCATGTCAGGCGAAGTTGAAAAAGACATGATGCTTGAAAAATACTATCCTAAGCAGATGGAAGTATATCATAAGGCAATAGCCCAGACAAGAGACCAGCTGCTTGAAAGTCTCGGAGAAACGACACATGAAAGAAAACAAGAACAAATCAATCTGTAGAAAAAGGATATGGTACTGAATGATGAACATATACAAGGACTTGCTGAAATGGAGAGCTGTACCCAGCAATATTTTGACGCAAGGATATTGCCGGTGATGCGGTCTGTAGAAAACAAACTGAAAGAAGCACAAAAAGAAGAACTGATAGAATACTCGACCAGCGTGGAAGGGATATTGAGTTCCATGGGTTCGGCTCCAGGATGTACAACTAGTCAGGGGCTGGAGCATCTGCAAATCACCGGTGAATGGAACAGCAAAACGACTGAAGACTATCTGGAAATGTGCCGTAAGGAAATAGCCCAAACGGAAAAAATAGATACAGACCTGAAACTGTTGTCGGGTGAGTGGCAGAAAGAGATAAAAAATGCCATAGGTGAACCGAGATATCAAAAGATGAGTGAAGCTCTTGGGAGAGACGTCGCCGAAGCATACATGGAGTTCAGGATCGAGCAACTGATGATAGACAAACTGGTAAAGGATGAAATACCGAAATCCTCGATAGAATACATCCTGAGAAAAGCAGCCAACAACAGTCTGTTCGGAATGGGTTCCCAGCTGAAGAGGACATCACTTGACCAGACAATAAGCGATAAAGCGGAAAAGTCATACGCACCAAGTCAGATTGAAAAAACGACAGGGAATCTGATAGGTTTCGGTCTTGACACAATGGCAACAGGAGGTATGGGTTCGTGGAGCAGGGTAGGAGCGATGGCTGCTATCGATATAGGAGCAAATATGATACTCGAAAAGGAGACACAGGAAGAAGACATCATCGAATATACAGAAAATACGATAAGCAAAGGTGTCTTCGGGGCAGAAACAAACCTGTTGAAGGAGCTGAGAGATAAAGGCAGGAATATATTCCCACATGAGAACCCGCATATCAAGGCCATAAATGAAAAAATGGGCGGGAGACTGAATCTGATACCGGAAGAGAATCTGAAATGGATGAAAGAGACATTTGAGGAACACAAATGGAAGGAACAGACAGTGTCCGAAGAAAAAAGACCTGAAGACATGCCATATATCATCAGACCTGGGAAGGAAAAAGAATACCTGGAAGAAAAGACTATAAAAGAAAAGGAAAGCGAGAACATGCCAAACACAACCGAAGACAGAAAAGATACCATGACAGAGGACAAAAACATCATTCTTGATGAAGAAGTGCAACAGAAGGGTAACGATGACCTCCCTTACAGCTGGAACGGACTGCTCAAGAGCAGCGGGCTGAACGGGATTGGCGGAGTATGGAATAACCTGGGATATGTCATCGCCATGCTTCCGGACATAATGGGAGGTATGATAACGGGTAAAAACCAATCGCTGAAAATCAGTGAAAACCTTCTGCCCATAGCATCGATTCTATGCGGAATGTTCGTAAGGAATCCCCTGCTCCGTATGCTACTTGTCGGCGGCGGCGGACTGAACCTGCTGAACAAGGCCGGACAGGAAGCTCTCGGGAAAAATCAAAAGACAGAGGAAAAATCCGCAGTAAGATACAAGACCTACAAGGAGGAAGAACTGAACAGAAGAATAGAAAGCCCGCAGATAAAAGGAAGCTATCTGTTCATGACAATTGACAAAGTACCTTGTACCATAAAGTTGCCGGAACATACAGCTGAAGCCTACTATAACGGTGCCCTCCCCCTGAATACACTGGCAAACGCCATACTACGAAAGAGTGATACACTGCAAAACAAAGCAATGGAAAACTATGAGAGAAATGAGCAACGTGAAAATAAAGGAATTACAATCGGATAAAATATGAAAGAACAGAAAAAAATCAAGACTGAGCATGACGGTTTCTGGAAAAGAAACTGGTTGCTGATAGCCATAGTGATTGCACTGGCAGGAAGCGGAATAAAATACATGGAAGAAATGTACAGCATATCACCATATCTGCTGATAATACATGCATTTGTCCTATATATAGCCTTTGCCCTGCTGGTGTTTGTCAATCTCGGCAAAAAGAGGAGACTGATACATGAAATAAGAATAGGCGGATACAATATGTGTAAAGCACTGTGCAAGCCGCTGAAAGCAATCGCCAAAAAGACGGCCAGCGGACTTGACCTGATAACCCAGCGTATGGGAGCTGACCAGGAAATAGCCATTGCTGAAAAACAGAAAAAGAAACTGGAAATAGAACTGATGCAGAAGAAACTGAAAACGGAAATAAGCCGTATAGACGAAGAAGAAGCCAATAAAGCTACACCGGTGAAAACGGAAGAAATGGCAGAGAGCGAACAGGATACTAAAACAAACAGGGAGCCTGAATGCATCAAATATGGGGAAACTGTGATAAAATACCTGAAAGAAGTAAACTGGAACGCCTTCACAATAACACAGTGCCAACGTGTGATCCATAAAAGATTCGGGACTGCAAAGTTGGTACTCGAAATACTGGTTGATGAAGGCAAGCTGGAACATGTAAATATAGGGAAAAGAAAGGCCTACAGGCTTGCCAATGCAGGAAGTGAATAACATGACATCAAAATTTATAAAAATATAGACACTATGACACCTAAAAGCGAACAAGAAATAAAAGCCGCTGAAAGACAGGTAGAATACCTGACCGATGCGCTCTCTGCAGCAACGAAAGCAGACGGTTTCTGGTTGAACATGATGGGAAGGCCACATCCAAGATTTCATCCGAAAGGGCCGGAAGTAAGCCCGTTCAACGCACTTACGCTGGCTCTGTTTGCTGACAGAAACGGATATAAGAGCAATCTGTTCACCACCTTTACAGAAGCAAAAAGCAGAGGAGAAGCTGTAAAAGGAAATGAAAGGGGCGTCCCATTCAACTGGTACAACTGGAAAGAGTATGTAAACCGTCATAATCCGGAGGACAAAATCTCACGGGATGACTATATGAAACTGAACAGTGAAGACAAAAAACAATACAAAGGAATACACAACCGAGAAATAAGGGTACTCTTCAATATAGACCAGACCCTGCTGCCACAGGTGGATGCAGAAGAATATGACCGGCTGATAAAAAGATATGGAACCCAACAGGAAAGAGGTAACGGGAAATCGGAAGACAAGCAGCTCAGGATAGTTGTAAACAACTTTGCCAAAGCAATAAAGGAGAACCTCGTTCCCCTGAGAAGTGACGGCAGTCCTGTTGCCCACTATGATGCGGGTAAGGATGCCGTATATCTGCCGGACAAGAAAAGCTATCCACACTATATCGACTATGTGCAGGACATGATGAGAGAAATAGTCAGAGCGACAGGCCACCAGCAACGCTGCGCACGAGAAGGTATGGTAATGAAGGGAGGGGTACCGCCTTCCCAAGATGCGCTGAAGAGGGAAGAACTCATAGTGGAACTGGCCGCAGGTATCAAGATGCTGGAACTCGGACTCCCGGCAAAACTGCAGAAAAACTCGTTGCAGCTTGTGGACGGGTGGAACAGAGATCTGAGAGAAGACCCGCAGATGATTGACACGGTGGAAGCAGACCTGAACAATGCACTGGATGTGATAAGGAAAGCTGAAAGAGGCGAAAAAGTAACTTACTTCTCTGAAGTCAACCGCCAGGCTACCCAGGAAATGATAGACAAGAAGAAACCTAAAGTATCACCACGGGAAAGTGCTATACTGGCAGACATCATACGAAATCACGGGATGCTGATACATGACGGAAACTTCAGGGATGCGGAGGAAAAGGAAAAGTTCCTTGAAAAGTTCGATCTGAAATATTATCATGAGCAATACAACCATGCCATGAAACAGACGAAAAATGAAGACCCTGAAATAGTCGATGCAGCATACACCGAAGCACAGCGAATTGCATCCTACATAGATGAAGTCGCAAGAGGATATAAGCCGGAAGAATGGACCCATAAAGGCAACTATATAATATACGAAGCCCTAAAGGACATACCTAACAGAAAGACTCACGACTTTGTAGTAATAAGTGACCCGAAAGAAAAAAGAGCCGACGTGCTGATGCCGGAAGGAGCCTTTGCCGGAGGAAAGGTAATCACCAGTGACGGAAAAAGCCACAACTTCCTGCTGACTCCTGATGAAATAATGAGTGCAGAGGAAAGAAAACAGTATGGCGCAAAAGTGCAGTACAATGAACTGCCTTCGATGTCCAAACAAAGGATAGCCCATGCACTAAAGAAACAAGGTGCCGAATATGTCAGGTTCTTCAACACCGGAGGTATAGCCAGCTTCAGACCGGACGACGGATATTTTGACGGAAAAAAAGTGACTGCCGTAAAGCTGAGCCAATGGAGTCTGACAGATATCCGACCTATAGAAACAAAGGAAGCAGTTGAACAGAGCAAACAAATCTCGTTTGACAGAATCAGGATGATAACGGATGACTCGAACAGGTGGCTGCTGTATATTGCGCCCAAAGGAGAGAAGCCATTCTGCATACATCCGGACAAGGCTGATATCAATCAGTTCTTCTCAACCTCCAAACAAGGCAACAACCAGGATACAGAACGTATCCGAATGGAACTGGGAAGAAAATACTATGCAATGCAAAAGGTGAATCCGGGATTGGGAATAGACATCTTTGACTATAAGGCAGATGCCAATGACCTGAGCAGAATAGAACGAGTAAATCTGTACAAGACGAAAGACAACAAACTGATGTGCGCAGCTTCATTCAGTGATATGGATGAAGTAAAGCCAAGGGAAATAAGCATGGCGCAATGGCAACATATGTGGCTTGCACCGGACAAGACAGAATTTAAAAACAATCTGGCAGTAAAACTCTTTGAGGATATATTGCATCCAGAAAGAAATCAGGAATCTGTACAGGAACAGAAAGCCGAAGAAGTACCAGAGGAAGAAGAACACAGAGGAATGAGACGGTAAAAAAGGAAACAGAACTGAAAATACATAAAAGAATGATATGAGCAAAAACAGGGATTACGCTGAAAAATATGCTGAATATGCAAAGGAACAGATGATAAAATATGGTATCCCGGCATCGGTAACCCTTGCCCAGGGAATACTGGAAAGCAGCAACGGGAACAGTGAGCTTGCACAGAAGGGAAATGCCCATTTCGGGATAAAGTGTACTGAAAAATGGCTGGAAAACGGAGGCAGTTATCTGACATACACCGATGACAGGCCAAATGAGAAATTCTGCACCTACAAGACAGTTGCGGAATCGTTTGAACACCATTCCGAATTTCTGAAGAACAACTCAAGATACGAAGAATGCTTTGCACTGTCACCTGGTGACTACAAAGGGTGGTGTGACGGACTGGAAAAAGCCGGTTACGCAACCGGTAAAGGATACTCGGACATACTGCAGAACATAATAGAAAAGAACGGTCTGGACAAGTATGACAAAGAAGTCATGGAAGCCGGATATGGGAAAGGACTATCTGCAGGGAGTCCGCGTAACGATGAGAAAGAGACAAAAAATGAAAACTCATATTCCTTCCCCATTAAAAGAAACGATTTTCTGCTGGTGACATCTCCTTTTGGTGTAAGGGAAGATCCCCTGAACAAAGGTGAAGAAAGGATGCACAACGGACTGGATATAAGGACGAATCACGATGATGTACTGGCTACGGAAAACGGTGGGTTGATAACATCTGTAAACAATAATCCGATGTCCGAAGGCGGAAGGTCTGTAACTATAGCCTACGAAAGAAAAGACGGAGGTAAAATGGAAGTGACATACATGCACCTTGACCAAATAAACGTGAAGGAGGGAGAAAGGGTGAACGCTGGAGAAAGCATCGGAATAAGCGGCAATACCGGTACCCGTACAAACGGAGAGCATCTGCATATGAATGTCAAACAGATAACTCCGGAAGGAAAAGCAAGGAATATCGACCCGACGGCATACCTGTATGAAATAGCTGAAAAAGGTAATATCAGGACAGAGGTGATGTACAACGGGGAAAACCTGCTAAGCAAATACGAAAAAGAAGACTCGTTGAAAACCGGGGCAGGCCTAAGCACAGAGGAATGGATGAAAAAGCTCTTGAGTTCGGAAGATTCAGGTCTGGGTATGGGAGGAGATCCGTTAATGGAAATGATAATGGCTCTGTATTCAGGGCTGATGGTGATGGCCAACCAACTGGATAACAAAACGACCACTCAGGAAAAAATGGAATCTGCGACCAATGCTGTCCTTGACAAGAAAATAGATATAAGCAAACTATTGCCACAAAACGGAAAAAGCGAAATACTACTGGAGAAAAACGGAAAGATATTCCTGACATCTACGATAGACGGCAATAGTATAAAGCATGAACTCAGCAAGGCGGAATTAAATTCGTTGAACAGAGCTATTGCCAGTGAAACTATGAGTGATTCGGAAAAAAGCAAACTGGTAAGCTCGACACTCGGGCAGATAATAGCGACAAAACAGGCAGGACAGAATTTTGAAATGGAAATGCAGAAGAACTATAGGGAAGGAGAACAACTAAAAATGTAATACAAATATGAGAAAGAAAGAACTTTTGACCAGAATAGCCCATAAAACAGGCAAAAAAAGAGATGATGTACGAATCATCGTGGAGGAACTGATTGCAGAAATGAAAGAAACAATGATAAGCGGAGAGAATATCTATATAAGAGGATTCGGCAGCTTCGTTACAAAAAAACGTGCAAGTAAAATTGCCAGAAACATTAAGGCCAATTGTGGATTTGTAGTACCCTCACACAATGTAGCTGTATTCAAGCCCTGTAAGGAATTTGCAGGAAAGGTAAGAGGGAATTAAATCCTGATAACTGTGATCACACAATTGGTGGAAAAACTATCTTTGAATTTACACATCCCGCCTCCAATAAATAAAAGGGAAACGCATATTTCCCTTTTATTTATATTATAGTATTCCAAAATGTGTTGTTACATCGTCTTACATTGTTCCTTACTTACAATTCTATCTCTAAATAGCTTCATATTGGTAAAGTTGCGAGAAATGTTTTGAATGAGCTCATAATAATTATCACTTCCATCACCCCGCTGATGATAAAAAGGCTTAATAGAAACACAATTATCATGCTCAAAAACGGTATTAAGCAATGTTCTGTCAGAGTTACCACATGAATGCCCCATTATAAATACTTGAAATGGTGCAGTTCCAATAAACTCAAGTAAATCACGATAATGACGTGCTACCAAATATTTAAAAGATTTGATATTTTTTAAAAGCCTATTATCATTCATATCAAGAATGTGCTGGTAAGTCTTGTCAAGTTCATCACCATACCCAAAAATTATACTTTCAGGATTATCTAACTTTCCATGAATATAATTATGAACTATATTGAAATTTTGATACAATTGGGGGGTATCTGTATAGTTGAAACTTAACAGCATAATACGTTCCGGAATAAGTTTATTTCTCAATGAATGACTGATGACACCTGACGTACAAAAAGACACATCAATCCCAATATTGTCAAGGGCTTTCATTTTGCCTTCGGTAGAAAAATCAGCTGGATCAAATGAGTCAATTATTGCATCCTGTAAATCACTCCTCAAATGGTCTATTTTAATTGTATGGAGATATTCAACTAATTTTTCTCTAAGGAAATCCAATTGTTCGTTTAAATCGTCAATCGAATAATCACAATTAGAATTATTTACCTTATTTTTTAGCAGTTGGTAATAGTCATTCTCGATATCCACCCAACCTTTAGATTCTATTGATTGCAGAATTGTCCTAAAAAAAGGACTATATTCTACAGAAAATAAATTAGAATTCTCCTTAATGTATTGAATAACCTCACTGCCGGTGTATTTGCTTTGGCGAAAAATATCCTTAAAAAAATTCGAATTGCTATAAGCAAATACATTCCAACAACTAAATAAAGTTTCATCTTTAATCTTCAGTTTACAAAGGCAGTCTTCAGAAATATTAGTCAAATTTCCAGAAAAAGCAGCAATTCGTTGATCCCAATACCAATTAATAAAATCTGTATAACTGGTTTTAAGACCGTGTGCCATATCAAATCCATTTCCTATAATAACTAGTCTATTCATACTATTTCAATGACAATATTAAAGCATCCAAAATTTATTAAATATATTCCAGGAATTTATCTCTATCTATCAACAAATTGTCGATTATCCACTATATTACATTAACATCATACATTAAATAGAGATTCAATACAAATATAAAGATTTTAATTATATAATTCTTAGTTTAATAGTATCTGTTAATCAAAAAATTACTGATTTTCTCAGACATTGTTCGGGAAAATTTCTTTCATTCTAGATAAATCTTTTCCATTCTCATTCATACCAGGGAAAAGGAAAACTTTATCATTTGAAATAATACAATGTAAATATGAAGCAAAAAACTTTTCGAGAAAAACACTTAAAGGCATAATTATAAATCATAAAGTATCATAATCTGGCAAACCTATAAAAGGGAAGAAATTATATACTAACAAACAACAAGAAAATAAAAGACAAGTGAAATTTTGATTATGTAATCCTACTTGTCTTTTATTAATCTACTAATTCAAGGAAGAAACAATCAAATATAGGTGTCATTCATAATCTTGTACTCATAGAACACAACATCTTAATAATATCCGTTTATCAAGAAGTCACATATATAAAGCAGGCCGTTGTCCGGTAAATCTGTTTCATCCAAGGACACTTCGTAACCGTCTTCATTCACACCGGTAAAATGGAAAATGTCATCCTTCAACGTGATAGTTTGAAAATAAAAATCGGAATACTCTTCGGCCAGAACACTCAGACAGAAATTGCCTCCATCACTACGAAGAGGGAATTGTGCTGTATCACCATGCTGGTGTATCCAGGAAAGCAGCTGCTTCTTGACCATATCAATAACAGTAGAATTGATCTGGAAAGCCACATCGACAAATGAAGTTCTTTCAGATATAATAATCTGAAAACCTATGCTTGTCTCATCTGAACTTTCGGTTCCCTCTTCGAGAGGTTCACCTGAATATGGTGAGCGGATTTCACAAGATTCAACGGCCTCGGATTCGACAGCAAACAAGCCCCTGCCTACCTCGTAATACAATTCGAGTTCAATGGGTTCAAGGGCAAGTTTGCGTGCTTCTGCCTCAGTCATTCCACTTGACATAAGGCATTGTACCTTGTTCTGATAAGCAATAGGGGTTTTGTCCGGAGTCAGAAAGACATTTACCGGTTCATAATTTTCTGCACTGTTCTGTTTCATAATTGATAGAATTAAAAGTTTATTCATCTTCACATACCTTGACACGATGGCGTCCATAAATGGAGCGGAAAGCCTGAATGATAATTTCCTCCAGCCTGTCTGATACAGCGGAATTAATGTTAAGCTCGTAAGTCCAATAATCAAAAGAAAAATCCGCAAGCTCTCCGGAATAACGGGACTCATCCTCATATACTGTGGCCGATACATAGTCGGTCGTACCACTGCTGAGTACGACAAGATGTCCATAATAAATGAACTCCATGTTGTTGGACGGACTCTTGGTTATCTTGTCTATCAGACGTTTGAAAAAAGCAAATCTTCTTGTTCTCATATACAAATAGTTTATTTCCCTACGGTTATGGATTCATTTCCTATACCGTTTCGGATTTACGGATGCCTTCTTTTGCCATTGGAAATACTTAATGCTCCACTTTTTGCCGCTGAATACTCTCCAAAGGAGGAAGATTCAACGGCAAATGCCATTTAAAGTGGAGAATCAAGTACAATGGCATACCTTTGCATCAGTTAAAGACAAACGGTATGGGAATAATTCGGGAAACAAAACAGGGTTGTATAACAGGAACAGAAACGAAAGGGTGCACCCGGCTATAAAAGTGAGCTACCGTACACAGAACAAAGAACGGAAAAACATTTTGAGGAATACAGTATGCCGCGAAGGTAAAGAAAATGTCTTGCCAAGGAAAACCGCACCAAGAACAGTAGCGCCGGCAGACGTAAGATTACTGGCATAATCCTTAAGACTCTCGCCAGTAGTAAAAAGATCATCAACAATAATCACATTGCGGCCTGACACGGCTTCGGCATTGATAATATAATTGGATGAAGAGTCTATCTCAGAACGTGAAGACGAAGTGTGTTTTGACTCTCTGGTACCTGTGTATATAATAAAATCAATACCGGACTCTGCCTGGAAACAGTGCGTCAAATAATCTGAGAGAGCTGAAAAACGCACATAATAACGTCTCTCACTACTACATGGCATAAACATAAAGGTAAAGTCTGATGCAGGTGGGAGTACTCTGCAGGCACGTACAAACATAGGGCCACAAACATCCTTTCCTTCCTTGAAATAATAGATAGTACGGGCAAACTGCCACTGGGAATATGATATGAGATTGTGAAACCGGGACGGAAAATAATAATCGAAGAAAACGCAGTTTATGTCTGCAATCCGAAATACAGTGAGAGGACGGTAGGGATCGAATACATCGGGACATGAAAATGCATACACCCATAAAGCCTTCGGGTTACCGGCCCAGACTGCCTGCATGGATACCCTTGCACGGTCAGGCATATCAGGTAGTGAAAGAGCATAGTAGAACAGGGCATCGGAAGCCTTGAAACGCCAATAAAAAAGGGTAAAAAACAAAAGTATAACAGCCGACGTAAGAGACAGTATGAGTATAAGAGGCTCACCTTTGATATCATATCTGAGGACTAAAACGAGAACAAACAATGAGAGGACGGCTGACAATAACTTCGGAACATGATTATTGCATTTATGGCTTTGTGGTGTAAGTGGTTTCATATTTGTTTGATAATGAACATGGTACAAATATATAGAAAATGGGATATAAAGCCACAATATCAGATATAAAAAGCACACAGACACTATAACCATTGTTCTCTATAAAAGGTGAAGATTTACATGAATGTATAAATCAATACAACCCATATATAATATACAGGTTGTATTGACCGGCACCAGCGACTATCACTTCAAAAATTGGCTGAACTGTTCCGAACAGAATTTATCGTACTCTGCCTTGTCCGTTCCTCTTTCGATTTCCCGGTCGATCACTTCTCCGAGTTCATTGAAACATACTTCGTCGTTGATACATCTCGTACCTTCTCCATTCTGAAGATATACTTCATAGTAATCAGAACCATTGAGGCAAATGATAACAAACCCATTGAAAAGCCGACCGTTCACGTGAAATCTAAGTGCCGGCAAATCTTTGAAAACCGTACCAACAAACTCTGTGATACCCCATGACAATAGCACAGGAAACTCTGTCAAACTCACTAACTGTCCGCGTATTGTCTCCGCAATCTGAAGAACATAATCTTTATCCATAGCGCAAAAAATATATTATTAAAACCAATCCGGATTGTCCGTCTTCAATTCCTCAATCAACTGCTCATCCGGTAAAGCAAGCGTCTCAGCATCGGTAAAGAAGAAAATCTCATCATAAATCTTCTCTGCATCCTCATTGGCAAAGCCTTCGTTCTCGTCCTCAAAATCTCCCGGCTGAATTGCATCAAGAAGAGATGTAGATCCGATAATAAGTTCTTCACCCTCATTGGAAAGAACAATACGGCAGACATAAGTCTGACCATTAAAAACATATTCTGTTGTCTTCATAACACTATAGATTAAATAAACGGGATGTTACGACCATTGCTTGTCAGGAACTCCATAATACTTTTTGCTTCCTCGTGTGACGCCTGATTACGTTCATCATAACGACGGGTATCATCCGCCATAACTTTGAGACACTCACGTATGAGTCTGTAGAAACTCTGCTGCAAAGTAGGGTGCATGGACGGTATGGCAGCTGCAAAGCGAGCCGGGTTGAAACTGTAACTGTTGAGTGCTTTTTCCAAATCCTTTGCTTGGCGGAACTCCTTTGATTCTCTGATGTCTTCGTTTACTTCCATAATTAATATGATTATACTGTTAATATTTTTAATTCCCTCTTTTCGATTCCTTTTCAACGGAACCGTTATTGAGTTTTATGGTGCAACAAATGATTGTCGGACAGCCCATTCAGAGGCTTTTTCATCCCAAATTACACTTGCACAGCAAGGAAGAATTTAGGATGAAATGCATTTCAAAGCCGAGGAATCAGGCACGACAAACTAAATTTGCACCCTTAAAACTAAAACGGCTCCATGGAAGGAATAACAACAGAGGTCGGAACTGAACCGAAGGGAAAACATAAAGAAGGAAAGACTGATGAATAAAAAAGGGCTGAATGAATTGGTTGTGAACAACAAATGATTGGTAAAAATAGGCTTGAGATTGCTTGACTTTCGTATAAAAATAGTATTTTTGCATTTGACGTTCAAAATAATAGAAAGGAAGTTTTTTCCCGTATCATGTATCTGACAGGATATGGTCTGGAACTGTATGCTTTCATACAGAATCAGGCAAATAACCATTAAAAAAATTCAGATTATGATTACAGGAAATGTAACTGTATGCGGACGTATAGACCGTACCGCTACCACTTCAACTAACAAAAAGGGAGAAAAGGTAACCAGCGTAACTATCAAGGTAAATCTCCCCGAAGGGAACAAAAGCTCCCAATGCATCATTCAAATCCGACAGAAAGGTGAAGCATCACCTGAATTAAAAAAATTCCGTACCGGCAATCTTATAGAAGTAAATGGCAAACTGTTTCTGAGAAAGTACAAAAATGAAACTTACATCTTCCTTACGCCAGACGACCTGAGCCAGGCTGATAATGATTCGAAAGAAGGTATCAAAGGAGAACTTGAGGTATATGGCAAAATAGGTGATGAAGCCAAGATCTGTGACTCACAAAAAGGAAAGAAATATCTGAGATTTTCTACTTACAGCAGTGAACTGAACGGCAAAGAAAGAGAGTTCACATGGGTAAAATGTATCAGATTCGGTGAGGAGAAAGAAGATTTCGTAAAAAAAGGGGCAGCCATACATCTAACCGGGGAAATAAAGGCCGAAATGTACAAAGGGAAAATCAGCCTGACGTGCTTCGTGAAATATTTGTCACCCTGGCAGAAGAATAATAAGGAGGGATAAGCATGGCTACTGACAGAAAAAAGAAATATGTTCCCAAAGAAGGAGGAAGTGCAGAAGACCGTGCCTTGGATAAATTCGCAGAACTCATAATTGAAAAAATCAAATCAATCAATGAAGACTGGAAAAAGCCGTGGTTCAGTGAAAATGCCATGCAATGGCCTCGTAATCTGAACGGAAGGGACTATAACGGGATGAACGCCCTTATGTTAATGCTGCACAGTGAAAAACAAGGTTATAAAATGCCTGTTTACATGACATTCAACTCCATGGAGAGTCTGAACTATACAAAAGGGAAACTCAGCGAAAGGAAACCTCTGACAGATGCGGAAGGCAATAAACTGCCTTCCGTAATGATACTGAAAGGTGAAAAGAGTTTTCCTGTATTCCTCACGACCTTCACTGTCATCAATAAAGAGACAAAAGAAAAAATCAAATATGATGACTACAAGCAGCTCTCCAATGAAGAACAGAAAGAATACAATGTATACCCGAAACTGCAGGTATATAATGTATTCAATGTGGACCAGAGCAACATGAAAGAGGTACGGCCAGAACTGTACAATAAACTGAAAGCGCAAAACAACCTCATTCCGCCTGAGATATCGCCTGATGCCTATAGCTTCCCGGCTATAGATGAAATGATAAAAAACAATGAATGGCTGTGCCCGATCAAGATACGGCATCAGGATGAAGCCTATTATTCCATATCCAAAGATGAAATAGTATTACCGGAAAAGCAGCAATTCTACAAAGCAGAAAATTTTTATGGTACGGCGTTCCATGAAATGGTACACTCTACCGGTTCGAAAGACAGACTTGACAGATTTGTAGAGGGATCGTACTTCGGGTCAAAGGAATATGCCAAAGAGGAACTTGTGGCCGAACTTGGCAGTGCATTGATAATGCAGAAATATGGTCTGACAAAAACGATAAAGGAAGACAGCTGCAGCTACCTGAAGAGCTGGCTGGAGAGTCTGAAGGCTTCTCCGGAATTTCTGAAGACCGTTCTCGGCGACGTGAAGAAAGCCACAGCCTTGCTGAATGAGCAGATTGAGAAAATGAACCTGAAGCTGAGTAACGAAAACAGTAATAAAACCAAGCAGGAGCTGCTTCCTGTAACCAGAATACCAGAAGATGCCAAAGTCGAAATCACGACTACTGACAATGAATCGAAAGAGGCTTTGATTAAGATTCTAACGGACAACATATACAGTTCAGGCTCAAATATTCCGATAGAGGTATCAAGCGGAACAGGAAACTCCATTATAGTAAATTGCAACGACAGTGACAAGATAGCTGAAATAATATATAGCAATATTGACGCAGAAACAGTATCTAAAATTACCGATATCTCGAACATCTATAACGGGCAAAGGCTGATAGAACAAGGATTGCTTGCACATAATGAATTCTCCAAAGTCTTTGAGACAAGACGGAATGACCAAAACTGGTTAAAAGAACAAGGTCTGGAGGGTGACATTAAGTGGGATTTGGGATTTGTATCCGGTAATAGCGGATATCACATTGTCGTAGCAGAAACGGAAAAAGGTAAAATGTATGCCGTACTGGACCATAAGGCGGACATATTCTATCCATTTACAGACATAAACAATGTAAAGTCCGGCATAGACGGAGAACTGAAGGAAAGACTGCTGTCTGAAGGTAAGAACATTGACTCATTCGGAAGAATCAAACCTGTAGGTGATGTGATAAAGCTCAATGAAGCTGGTGCGGTACAAAGAAATCTCTTAATAGACGGTGAAACGGAAGCTGTATATTCGTATTTCCCCGGAGATGATTTGAGAACGCCAAAACTGGAACTAAAAGCTGATAAAGATTTGTTAGCACAAAGCTTGATTAGCCCCAAGCTGCTGAAACTGGACAATATTGATACGTTGCTGGATATAAAAGACAGAATATATCCACCCAGAGTAATAAAAGAAAATACGAACCAGAAGCTGGATGAATATATTAACAGTCTGAACACCAGTGCAAAAGTTCCAGAGGAAAAAACAGAGAATGAGAGAAAAGAAATCCCACTCACTATGGGATTGTATTTGTTTAACAGAGATGATAAATGGGGAGTGAGGGATAAAGAAGGAAAAGTTCTTCTTAAACCAATCTGGGATTATACTCTGTCGAATAACAATACTCTGAATATTTCGCGTACTGATTCTAAAGGGAACATAGTCAACCAAAGTTATACTGAAGAACAACTTGAAAACCTTGCCCAAAAACTCAGTCGAATAACTGATATCCATATAGAAAGACGTGGAGAAAACGAAGACAAATGGATTGGCGGCGAGATTGACGAAGAACCAGTAATCAGTGAACGTCTTACGGGAAAAGACAAAGATGACTATGAAAAGGGAGAAATCTCAGAAATGATGCTTGCCATAAAATACTTTGCGGCTTATCTGAACAATGAACAGAGTAAAGAGCAGGCAAACGGTTTGAAAATGTAATGTAATTATGCAGAGCAACAGGCAATAGTTGACTCTGCATAATTTTTATACGGCTATTCTGCCTGATTTTTTTTCAGTACAAGGAACTATGTGAATATTCCGAAGCCATTGATCAAGTTCATTGCGGTCAAAGAAACAGAGCTTTCCATGTGGTTTATAATATGGAATTTTCTTTTTCATCATAAGTTTGTACAGATACGATTTCTTCAATCCCAAATATTCTGCAGCTTCCACTGTAGTCAATAAATCTTTTGCCATAGAATCTACGATATTTTAATTGTTAATTTGAAGACAAAGCAATAATGATGCTTCATACCTTGACAAAGTTATAAATATCACCACGTAGAACAATGTGGTTGATTTGTGGTTGGAGTCGTCGAATAAGAAAAATAAAATCCTATAAATCAACTATATACAAAATCCAAGTTGTTAAACTATGTGAATGTCTGTGGTTGCTCTGTAATTATCTGTGGTAAAAGCAGATTTTGTTGTCACATTATTGTGAAAAATAAGCCGGATTTAGACGAATTTTGCACCCAAAAACGTATCTCTCCTTTTGTGATATAATAATAATTATGTTTAATAGCGCATGTTCGGCATGTCCCCCAGGACAAAAATATCTCCAACCTATTAAAATATAGAAAATACTAAAAATCAAAATACAACATGGTGAACACTATCGATTTTGAAAATAAATATAGAGATTGAAAGTTACTATTTATATTGTAAATATTAGAATTAATTTATATATTTACAATCTCAAGTGACGGTTCTGGTATGCTGATGACAAGGAGCGTGAATGGCTAAAGCGGTTAAGTTCTTCTTAACCGCTTTTTGTTTATGAATTAAGAATAAACCATAAGCCCATATTTTATAAAAAAGACATAATAGAATAAACTTTTGATTTTGTAACAAAATCAAAAAATAAAATACTATATTTGTAAAACAAAACCAATAATATGCACAAATATGAGATAAGAGCCAGACAGCTCAAAGATGAAATGCAAAAAATTCTTGATGACAACAAGGTCTCGTCACAATTAGGTCTTGAAGAAGTCAACCAAGAACAATTTGTAATATATAAGAGACTGGAATTCGAGTTATACCACTTGAAAAGAATCATTGATTTCAAGAATGAATTGAAAGAAAAAAATGCATCTAATGATAATAGAGGCGGAAAACGAGATGGTTCAGGAAGAAAGTTGGATACAGGCATGACAACGACTACCGTAAGGGTACCCGTTGCCATGAAAGAATATGTCCTATCAATCGTTGATTTATATGCAGAGTGGCTAAAAGAAGATGAAGATCAGATTCTGAAAAGAAAGACTAATGACTATCAAATCAACAGAACAATAACTCTTTTAGAGCTTCTAGCAGACTTTGGTAAAAAAGAGTTTTTAGGTAAGAAAAGATAAAGATATAGAAATACGAAGAATCTAATGCATAAGTCAACCGACACACCCCATACCCCAGATGGTAGCATCCCTACTCCAGGCAGCTACCCTCTCTACGAATACCCGGCATATACCTTCGACAAGAAGTATGATAATGACGAGTTCCAGAAGAAAGTGATTACCCTTGACAGCGGTTATCACCTGGTTCTGGCTCCTCCGGGATGCGGCAAGACGGATATCCTTGCCGAAAGGGTGATTCGTGCCCTCTCATGCGGTGTGTCGCTGGATGACATGCTCTGCCTGACCTTCACTAACAGGGCGGCCAGAGGTATGCGCTCCCGAATACTCGAAAGACTGCAAACCTCAGGAGATATGAGCCTGTTTGTCGGAAACGTACACCGTTTCTGTTCGCACTACCTCTTTGACAACAATGTGGTGGCACGTGATACCACCGTCATAGACGAGCAGGAATCTTTGTCCATTATGGCTTCCATTTTCGGCTGGAAAGAAGGCTCCTATGCCGGTAATGGCTACAATCGTGTTCTTTCCAATGCCATCAAGCTGCAGCATCTTGGCTATATGATAGCCAACGGATGCCCTAAGGAATTCCTGATGCACACCGACCTGTTCCGCACCTTTGACTATAAGACGCTTTTCAAACTGGTATCCCTTGACTACACGATGGAGAACTTTGCCGGACTCTATACTGGTACTGTTTTTCCGAAAGTAGATACCTCTGGTCAGCCGTCTAAGTACTTGGATGACTGCCTCCAGCAGTTCAAGTTTGCAAGAAAATACCAACAGTACAAGGAAGAAAGGAATCTGGTTGACTTTGATGACCTGCTTATCCTGACTTATATCCACGCTTCTCAGAAACGGGACAAGCTGAAGAAATATTCTTGGATTCAGATTGACGAGGTTCAGGACCTCTCCCCTTTTCAGTTCGGAATCATCGATCTGTTTACTGACCATTCTAAGGACAACGTGACTCTTTATCTCGGAGACGAGCAGCAGGCAATCTTCTCATTCATAGGTGCTAAGCTCGCAACTCTTGAATGGTTGCGTGAACGCTGTGGAGAGAATATGCACCGCCTGTATTTCAATTATCGTTCCCCGAAATATCTCTTGGATGTCTTCAATACATACGCCAACATGGAGCTTGATGTTGACCCTCATTTCCTGCCCAAGACGAACAATCTTACTGAAGCCGGACAGGATTCTCTCTGCATCTTGTCCGCTCCTGATAAGGATGCTGAAGTAAGGCTTATGGCTGAAAGTGTTGGTAATTTCTGTACCTTGTATCCTGCTGAAAGAGTGGCTGTTCTTGTGCCCTGGAATAAGGATGCCGACCAGATATCCTGTGAACTCTCCGACCGCAATATCCCTCACTTCAAGATTTCCGGAACAGACCTTTTCACTACCCGTCAGGCTCAGCTGCTTTTCGCCCATCTGCAGGTGGTGTACATGGATTCGAACATGATGGCTTGGTCAAAGATCCTGGCTGGGACAGGTATTTTCAATGAAGACTCCGAGGCACGCCGCTTCGTGAAGCATCTCCGTGACAACTACCTGCTGCCGTCAGATTTTCTAAACTACACACGCAGCTCATACATGCTGGAGCTTTACAGATGTTGCCAGGGCGAATACGTTATCTTTGATACAGAAACCACGGGCTTGAATGTCTTTGAGGATGACATCGTACAGATTGCGGCCATCAAGGTGAATGCCGGGAAGATTATTGCTCGCTTTAACATAATCCTTCACACAGACAAGCCGATACCGGCCATGCTCGGAGGCATCGTTAATCCTCTTCTTCAGGAATATGAGCGTGCGGAAAAGGTTGACCGTAGGACCGGCCTGTGTGCGTTTATGGACTTTGTGGGTGACTGTACCCTTATCGGCCAGAACGTGGAATATGACTGTTATATTCTTGACTACAATCTCCGTAAATATTGCGGCTTCTTCTCTTTCTTTACCGTTCATCCTCTGTATTTCGATACCCTCAGGGTGGCACGTATCATGGCTCCACGCTTGAAGTCCTACAAGCTCAAATCCCTGCTGGAGGTCTTTGGCCTCGAAGGTGAGAATTCACATCTTGCCGATGATGACGTCATCGCTACCTTGTCCGTGCTTGACCACTTCCTGGGTATCTTTGCTGCCAACATGCAGCAGCACATCGACTGCCTTCAGAACAACTCTGCCGTGGCCGAGCTGTTCCGTAGAGCCTATGCCAACATCTATCATGGTACGCTCAGCCGTCTCTACCAGAGATCGTTTGAATCTCCTCTGCTCGTTGACGAGCTGGAGCATCTGTACGGCACATTCATACAGAAGGGATGGATAGAAGCAAACCCGAAGATGCAGTACATCTTCAGCTTCCTCCGTAACGATGTAATCTTTCCAGAGAAGACACCGAGCCTGAAGGAGCAGCTTTCAGCCCACCTTCTCGATATAACTACCTTCCGTGAAGCCGACCTGTGTGACAGCTCATGTATAACAGAAAAGGTGTTCGTCTCTACAGTCCACAAGGCAAAAGGCCTCGAGTTTGAGAACGTGATCATCTTCGAAGCTACCGATGGTGTCTATCCGTTCTTTGACAAGAAGACTCCTGAGGAAATCAGAGAATCCGCAAGACTTTTCTATGTGGCCATGACCAGGGCAAAGAAACGCCTGCACATCACATACGCAGAATCCGTGTCCGGAATCTCCAAATGGGGAAACCCTTACTCTATCGACAAGGAACCTACCCCATTCCTCCGTCACATAAAGAAATACTTTTGTCTTTGAATATGTCACATAATCAAAAAACAAGGGAAGAACGGACATTATCCATGTTGTTCTTCCCTTGTTTTATTGCTGTTATATTGTGCCAGCTATATTATGCTTAACAGCAGATTGAAAGTTTGTTTTCAATGTACACTCTTTAAACCCGTCTAAGCATTTTTGCCTTAAAGGAGATTGTATCCTACTTGCCTTCTGGCATCATTACCAGAACCCTATAGTTATTCTGCTTCATTACTTCATTAACATAGCCGGACAGTTCTTCTGGTGTAATGGACTGTATGGTCTGTTCAGCCTTTACACAGATTCCGGAAGGCAGAAGCTCGTTGCCGGCCATCATCGAGCACCAGTAGCTGTTGGTATGCTCGTCTTCAGTGATTTGCTTCACCATAAACTCCTTCACCTTGTTAAGTTCCTCAGCTGGTGTTTCCTTTGCCAGTTTCTCAAACTCGCTGCGGATGATTTCAAGCGCACGGTCTTTCTTTTCTGGTTTAACCTGGAATATAGTCTGATATGTAACTGACATTTCAGAGAGTCTTTCCTGAGAACCCTGGGTAAATATACTATATACAGCACCTTCCTTCTCGCGGACTTCATTCAAAAGACGTGTAGAGATTATCTGTGCCGACATGGTAGCCATCAGCCTGTTCTTGAATGAATAAGGCATCTTTCCGCTGATTACAACGGCCGCACTTCCCTGAGGTACTTCCATCTTCATTGCAAACTCCTTCTCTTCGCTGCCAGCCTTGATTTCAACAGCACTGTTATGTTTCAGTTCCTGTTTCTTTCCCTTTACAGAAGGCAGAGATGCTATGTACTGTTCAACCAGTGTCTTTAATTCCGCTTCATTAAAGTTTCCGCTGAATACAAATGTAAATTCGGCTGCATTGGCAAGCTGCTCACGGATGATGGAAAGGATATTCTCACGGTTTGCCTTCTCTATATCACTTACACCGAACACCTGCTTGTTGGGCGAAGCGTAAAGGAACTCCTGCACCTTCTTCTGGAATACGAAGCTCGGATTCTGTTCCTGATTCTGAATGATTCCTTTATAAAGATTCTGCATGGCGACAAATTCATCCTCTGTTACTGTCAGTCCTGTGAAAGTCATGTATATCATCTCCATATAAGTCTTCAGATCCTTCGGAGTAGTGTTTCCTGACATACTGCGTACATAGTCATCCAACGTAATTTTCAGAGAAAGCTGTTTTCCGGCAAGTAGTTTTGAAAGATCGGAATTAGTAAAATTTCCCAATCCATGCTGTTCCAATACAGCAGGCATAAACATCAAGTCCGCAGTCTTGTCGTTTCCATAAACCGAAGTACCGCCTTTTGCCACAGCCATCATATTGATTTCGTCAGCCTTGAAATCAGTCTTCTTCAATATAACCTTGGCACCATTTGAAAGAATCCATTCCTTGGCTCCGGCATCAGAAAGCATGTTTTCTTTCACGACCTTTCCGGCTGCCGGCAATTCGCTTACTAATGGTTCATCCTTCACATTGTCCACGTAAGGAGCAATGTTTTCGGCTTCCACCTGAGAAAGCAATGCTAGTATATCTTCATCCTTAGGACAGGTTTCACCTTCACGTTCCGGCATCATACCGAGAACAACGAGGTTCTTGTCCGAAACTATCTGCGAGAATACCTGATTTACAGCTTCCACAGGTATCTGATTCACAATCATACTCATCATCTGATATTCCGTTTCTATACCCGGAATAGGCTTCTTATCAATGAAATTACGCACGTACGATTCTGCAAGAGTCTTGTTTTCCTGCTGGTTACGGTTGTTATATGCCTTTTCAAGCTGAGAAAGATATTCTGTACGGCAACGCGCATATTCAGTGGCGGTAAATCCTCCCATCTTGGCACGGAGAGCCTCACGATAGACAGCCTTCAGTCCTTCGTCGAAACTGTTGCCTTTTGGAAGCATAGCAAATTGGAAAGCCTGTTTCGTCTTTGCCATAATAAACTCACCATAAAATGCAGAAGCCGCCGCAAACGGAGCATCCGCCTTCTGTCCCTGTTCGTTCAGTCTTATCTGAAGCATCATCTGGGCCATATCAAGCAGATAGGTGGTTGTAACATCAGCCATTGTACCCTTCAATGAATCAGGCAGGGCATCATACTTGAACATAATCTGAGCAACATATTTATCCTGCTCCTTATCCGACCCGAAAGCGACAATAGGCTTTTCATTGTCGGCCACAGGGTAGTAAACCCTCTCTGCCGGGTTTACAGGCTTCTCAATCTTTGAGAACAGTTCCTTGATCTTGCCTTCTATGCGGTCCACATCAATGTCACCCACCACAACTATACCCTGCAAATCAGGACGGTACCACTTTTCATAATAGTCCCGAAGAGCCTGATGTGGAAAATTGTCCACCACTTCCATGGTTCCTATAGGAAGTCGGTGTCCGTATCTGCTGTCTGGATATATCTCCGGAAGCAGTTTCTCCATTATTCTCATATTTGGAGGCAGCTGACTTCTCCATTCCTCATGTATAACAGAACGTTCCTCGTCTATCTCCTTACCTTCGAGCAAAAGACCGTCAGCCCAGTCGGACAGAATCATCAGACATGAATCCTGCACCCCGATACGTTCTGTAGGTACGCTGGAGATACGATATACAGTTTCATCAATGCTCGTATAGGCATTCAGGTTATAACCGAACTTCACACCTACAGACTCCAGCCATTTGATCATAGAGCTGCCCGGGAAGTTCCTTGTTCCGTTGAAACACATGTGTTCAAGGAAATGCGCCAATCCGCGCTGGTTGTCCTCTTCAAGGATACTACCCACCTTCTGGGCGATATAGAAGTCCACCTGGTTCTTGGGATATTCATTATGACGGATATAGTATGTAAGTCCGTTATCCAGTTTACCTATTCTCACTTCCTTGTCCACCGGTACCGGAGGCATCTGCTGTGCCCTGACAGCTACCGGCAAGCAGGCAAATCCTGCAATGGCTATAAAAGCCAGTTTCATCATTCTTCTCATAATTGAAATGTTTTATGTTATTTCGTTATTCTTATGCCGCAAAGGTATGCGCAAAGAACAAGAGTTTATGTTATCGCTACGTTATCTTTAGGTTAAGAAGTTTCATATACTAAAATATCACAAGGTTGGCAGTCTAAAACCTTACATAATTTTTCAAGTGTAGAGAATCTGATAGAGGTTATACGATTATTCTTTATATTGGAAAGGTTAGAGATAGTTAGCCCTGTTTTCTCCGAAAGTTCTGTTAATGTGATATTTCTTATTCTCATTACTGTATATAATTCTATTCTTATCAAATACATATTATGATTTTATAATTATCAAATTAAGTAACTTTGCCGAAACAAGATGTATCAAATATTCATATAAACGGTTTTATTATTTCTCTTTATTTTTAACTCTAACTCATTACAGTTATTGATGTGTAATGTAACTTTTCCGAGTTTTATGGAATCTGCACTCAGACAGACAGCGCCATGATTTATTTCCAGCACCTTGTCACCTATTTTCAACCCTTTACGACTTGCTTCCCCATTTATTTCTAAAAATGATACGACTGCTCCATCCTCTGAATATTCCACGTCAAAGCCCTTTGATGGACAATACACAAAATCATTGGATTTTGACGCAGTTTTTCGTGGCTGCAAGTAAAGATCTTCTTTTGCTATTATTTTATCACCCTTTTGATAGCCAAGTATGAAGTTAAATCTTTCGATGAATCCGACTCCCAATAAGTTTGTGTCAAATCCGGGACGATAAGTCACCTTACAATCTGGAACAAACAAATCATTGATTCGTATCGGTACGTTAGTCAGCATGAACGTGGTGTCCACAAGGTTTTCATTCCTCTTGACCAGGTATTTCTTCTGAGGATATTTTTTTTTCAACTTTTCATACAATTCCTTATTAATGCTGATATACCCCTCATAACCTAAATCGAAGTGGTATTTATATAATTCTTTCACCGATTCAAACAGCAACGGTATTCCCTCTTCCAAACCATTCTCGATTTTCGTGTAATTACAGGCTTCTTCACGAAGCATATTGGCATCTGAATTTGAAAATAAAGTCAGTTCATCATAATCCAAAGAAAATTTCCACACAAAATGCTGCAATACATCTTTACCTAATAAATCTTTATCCAACAAGCCATATAAAGCATTCGTTTGTGTTATACCACTAAATAACGGCTTATACAATAACAAACTATCTCCTATACCTACATTATCCAATGTATATAAAGCATATTTCTCCTGTTGCCCATATAAGTTTTTCACGGCTCTAGGATAAGTTCCCCAATGATTTGCATGTAGTGACAAAAGATTCTCAATCCTTGCCATACTTCTAGCTTGAGTGTCCAGAATAAAATCTCTTTTATGCATTCCTACTTTGCCAGTTATGTAAAACCAACCTTTAGAACTCCTTTTAAGGGGTAATATTTCTTTAAATTTACTTGGCAGTTCTTTTCCAATAGCATTTTGCCATGTGTTTATTTTATACATTTGTGCCACACCATAAATAAAATAGGAAAGTCCACCTACAAATCCAATGACGATAACTAACAAAAGCGTCATTTTTACCTTGTTTCTCACTGTTATTTTCATATAGTTATAAACTTTAATTGAATTTCTTTATTTGTTTTAATGCTACAAAGATAAATTGTCGCCCTACAGAATTATGTTATCACTACGTTATCTTTAGGTTAAGAAGTTTTCTGCAGAATCTTTAGTGAGATATATACTTAATGTTGTTAACTTTGCAATAAAACTGCCAAATGAGAAAATATATAAAAATAATAACGATATCAGGTCTTTTTATATTAGTCCTAATACAAATTATATGGTTATACAGTTCGTACCAATTTAACAAAAATGAAATAGTATTTAAAACAAGTCATCTGTTAGAGAATGCTATTAATGCTGAAACATTTTCCAGATTGGGTTCTTTACCACAAGGAACAATGGTTAAAAGTAGGCCCCAAAGTGATAGTGGAAAAGATATACCGGAATTTGCTTATATGCAAGAATCATTAGATGAACTTGGGAAACCTATTTCTTTGGATACAATAGCAAAATATTATAAACAGATTCTAGAAGAAGAAAATATTAATAATCACTTTTGTCTATATCTATTAAAAGGGGATAGTATTATACAAAATAAAGGGAACTCACATTATTCATTTTTTTATGTCGAAACACAGAAAATTCCTATTAGAAGTGACTTCTCATATGTTATTAAAGCCCAAATTATTAATCCAAATAAATTCTTTTTTCAAAAAATGGGGATACTCTTAGTTTCCACAACTATACTTCTCATTTTTGTAGTATTCTGCATAATCTATCAAGTAAGAATAATATCAAAAATCAATAAGATATCCCAAATCCGTGAAGACTTCTCTTATGCTATGGTGCATGACATGAAAACACCTCTCAGCACAATTATGATGGTGCAGGATATGCTGGAAAGCGGAAGGCTTGATTCCAAACCGGAGATAAAGAACAAATATATGAGTATAGCAAAAAGCGAGACAGATCATCTGTTTGCTCTCACCAACAAGATACTGACCATCTCAAAGCTGGAGAACCATAAACTGGAGATGAACAAAACAGAAATCGAGCTTACACCGATAATAGAGAAACTGACTGAAAAATTCAAGGCCAAAGCACAGAAACCTGTAAACTTTATAATCAGCTTGCAGGCCAAAACAGCTTATGCCGACAACGATTATCTGGGTGAAGTAATAAGCAATCTGATTGACAATGCCATAAAGTACTCAAAAGAGAGTGTGGAAATTAACATCACGACTGAAGAAAGCGAACGCTACACCATCCTGAAAGTACGTGACAATGGTCTGGGCATATCCGAAGCCGACCAGAAAGTCATTTTCCAGAAGTATGAACGCGCAGCGGCGGCAAGGCGCAGCCGCAGAAACGGAGCTTCAGGTTTCGGACTGGGCCTGAACTTTGTTGACCAGGTGATAAAGGCGCATGATGGAAGAATATTCGTCAACAGCACAGAAGGAGAATTTACGGAATTTACCATCTATCTGCCGCTTGAAACTCCAAAAAACAGAGACAATCGGTAAAACACAAGGCTGCTTATTATTATGGCTATGATATCATATACATCGAAAGTGCCATGTATATGAAAAAGTCCGAGAAACTCGTATGAAATATAGACTATTGCAGTCCCTATTGCATATTGCTTTATCGAATATCTGTTTTCAATGCCATAGGCGCATAGTACAGCAGCAGGTACGCAAACGACACTACCTATAACATCTGCCAGATGAAAATCATTGATATGGTTCTCATATACATACGGGCGGTACGTGTGCGACAGTACCAGCCCGATAGCAGCAATCAGAATACCTGAAATTATAAACTTCATTCTCATAACCAACGTAAATCTTTATAGTGGTGTATTATTACATATAAGATAATACGACATTATAAGCATTCCAATTGCAGCACCAACCAATAATCCATAATAAAATATACGACCGTATTTATAAGAACTTTTCTTCATAGGCTATAAATATTACATTATACTTACGCTGCAAAAGTATGCGCAAAGAACAAAAGTTTATGTTATCAGTACGTTATCTTTAGGTTAATATTTTCTGTTAAGAATATCCTGCTCTATCTCATCAATTGATGCCTGGATATATCTTTTCCGGATGGTATGACCATCCAGAAAATCAATCTCATCACACAGTTCGTGTAACGTATTGATAAGGTGCGATGATATTATGACAGTCTTCCCTTTGTCCTTCAGTTCGCGTATGATTCTTTTAAGTTGGATACATCCGTAAAGATCTACCCCGTTGAAAGGTTCGTCAAGGATATACAGGTCATTGTCCTGAAGGAGCAGGGACATAAGTGCAAGTTTTTTCTTCATTCCGGTAGAATAGTCAGAAGCAAATCTTTCCATTGGCAGTTGAAAGATTTTGTTCAAGGAATCTATGGCTTTAGCATCCATCTTCTTCCCTTTTGCCTTAATACATAACTCAAGATACTCCTTTCCAGTGATAAGGGAGTAGAAGAAGCTTTCAGCCGGCATATAGCCAACGCTTATCTTGGAGGACTTTCTTATCTCGCCTTCATAATCAGTTACTCCCATAATGCAACTGAAGAGTGTAGTTTTCCCGGCTCCGTTTTCTCCCACCAGACCGTAGATTTTTCCGGATTCGTAAGAAACGGAGAGGTTGTCAAGCACTCTCGTCTTACCGTATGCCTTGCTCAAATTCTTTATATATATCAGTTCCATAGATGTTTAAATTTTTTCTTGACTGAAAGTGTAAGACCGATATTCAATGCCAAATAAGGAATCAATACGACAGGGGTTATAATCGAAACTAAAAACAGCGGCAACGGGAATAGCAGCCAGTATATTCCCATTGCAGTTTGTGTCTCGAAGGAAAATCTTGCCATGCCCATATTCCATTGGTAGAACAATGTCGAAGAAAACAATACAAGACAGAAAAGTATAGCTTCTGTATCGTGTATCAGCACAAGCATAAGTACAATGAACGGAAACATGGTTATAAAGATATTCCTCAAGCCTGATTTTACCAGCATCAACTGATACATTCCGAAACTGTTATAGACAGAAAGTTCATGCTTCGGTGGCATCACCATATATGCCGTTCCCTGAATTGTTCCCCACAATATCAGGCATACTTTACAGAGGTTGATATTGCCATGCAGTACTCCCATGAAAGCCAGAAAGAGCAATACCGCATACAGTGGTACTTGTTTCCGGAACATCCTTCTATACAGCAAATCCCCACTGTATAATAAAGGCATAGGCAGAACTATTGAGTAAAATCGGACAGGATGAATCCACGGCATAACTACCGCAATCAGTATGATAACCGGTAAAGAAATATAATTTGCAGCAATTATCCCCGAAATAATAAACGGTAAACTTAGCAATAAATATTCTGCCGTAAACAATTTTTTCACTCCATGCATCTGTAAAGACAGAAACTCCTTGTCTTTTCTACTGTTATGATACGGCCAAAGTATGAGCAGATAACACACTGGCAATACCCATACACTCTTTACTTTCGCGAAAGCATAAAACAGAATGGCAGCGATACCGATAAGAAACAGACACCGGAATGGTCCGATGCCTGCAAGTACACGCACAATCTGTTTTGAGCGTAGATTCAGATAGAGTAATAAACTCCCCGTCATAATCTCTTTAGTTATTCTTCATCTGATTTATAACTGCACAAAGCCTTTCCGCTGTAAAGACGTAACCTCCATAATATATAAGTTTCATCAAAGAAAAAAGCTGCTGCAAAAGCAGAAGCAAGAGAAATAGCCATATCCTTCATAATAAAACCTATAACCAAAGGCAAATATGCCGATAGAATATGTGCCGTAAAATATACAGTCCTGAATTTCCATAATTTCATAGGCTCCTTATAGTCCAGTCTCATTGATGTACTTTTTTTGTTATATCTGATACATAATGATTTATAATTCCATGAATTAAGTAAAAGGAACATCATAAATTGAACAAACAAGTTGACGAATATAGCCAGAATATTTCCCAATCCCATTATGAAAATAATTGAAAAAGGATTCATAAAACACTCCCTCGCTTTCAGAGACGTTTTTATGGTATCCATATCATATACGACATAGAACAGGATAAATGCTATTACAGGGAAAATAAAGCCCCATAATATAGGAGCTATTCTATTGAACTCATTCTTTTCAATAAATACTTCCTCACCTTCTGGCCCTCTTCCGTATGAAATCAATGCCTTCCGTCGAACTGATTCTTTATTAATGTGTTTATCTGATGTTTTCATCTTGTTTATATTTAAGTATTTTTGAAAATCTTATATTTTATCATTGTAATAAAAACCGACTTCTTTAGGATGGTCTATTAACAATGCGCTGTCGGGAACCTTTCTCGTTAAGCTATAAGCTATTATATCACCGATTCCTCCCCACATTAACATAACTCCAGAAAATAATATTATGAAATTTCCTATTACAAGACCAGTCAATGTCGGTAATATCCCTAATAATAAGGTAGGCATTAACAATACAATTCTATATTGTTTGGCTGTTATTGCATCCTCACAATGGCAATATGGTGCAAATTTGCTCCACATGATTCCAAACTTAATGCTTTTAGTCCCTCTTTTTGCATAAAGAGAAAAAAATACCCCGTGTATCAGTTCATGTAAAATAACCATAGCAAAGATTAGAAGAACTAACACCATTAACAAATATGGATTACTTTCTAAAATCTCTCTTAACCCTGTACCATGAAAATATTTGTAAACAATAATAAAAAGCGGTGTCCCAATTATTATACATGGCAATGAATATAAATTTACCTTATTGATATTTACTACAACTTCTTTCATACACCATTCTATTTCTCTATTAGAAGATAATATTCATCGTTAAAGACAAGTCTGGTACATGCCCAATCCTTATCTTACAATATAAAAGCTGCTATATAGATTATTCCACCTATCAATGCGCCTACAAGAAACGCACTTATAAAGGGTTTGCTATTTACGATTCTTTTTATATCCATATCCTACTTTTTTTTAATGATGATCTTAACTAAAATCTGTATTGAACTTTCCACTTCTCCACTGGAGGAAAATCTCCATTTATATTAAATGCTTTTCAAGCCTTCCTTTGTTTTACTGTTGCAAAAGTAACCAAGCATCGGCAAACATTAGGTTATCCTTATGTTATCTTTACGTTAATACTTCAGTGTTTCGATTTATGTTCATAATCCAATTATTATATTTGCATTGAAAGAACATTAAAAAATCATATAATATCATACATGGAGACTTCAAAACGAAAGAAAAACATATTATTCATTACCATACTGTCTGTCGTAGGACTTATCGGGGCTATGGCTTTGCAGATGATATGGATATACAATTCGTATGAACTGATAAAAAACGACATTCTGAATGAAGGTTATGCTACCATTGAAAAAGCCTTGGAAGAAGAAGGAAATATGAGATTCGGAAAAACTCCCAAGGGAACAGAAATCATGAGCGGACCTACAAACGACACCATTCCTCCAATGACCTATTTTTATGAACGGCTTTCAGACATGGGATATCCGATGTCGTTACACAACCTTGATTCCATTACTGCTGAATTATTAATACAAAACGGATTAGGAAACAAATATTATATTGACATTATAAATTTAAAGACGGGAGAAAAGATAAACGGTATTGGTACTCAAAAAGAACCGTCCTTTATGGCTGTCAAACCCAAATACTTTCCTATCCGATCAGATTATACCCAGGTTGTCCAGCTCATCATCACCAATCCCAATAAGACTTTCTTAGAGCGTATGGGCCTGATGCTTGCCGGCACATTCATCATCATGCTACTCGTAATCGTCTGCATCAGCTATCAGGTAAGATTCATTTCACGCTTCGAGAAGATTTTCCAGATTCGCGAAGACTTCTCATACGCCATGATACACGACATGAAAACACCGCTCACATCCATCATCATGGCGCTGAATTTCCTCAGAAGCGGTAAGCTTGACAACAGGCAGGAAATGAAGGACAAATATTTCGACATTGCCGAAAACGAGGCAGACCATCTGCTTACCCTCACAAATAAAGTGCTGACCATATCCAAGCTGGAGAACCATAAACTGGAGATGAACAGAACAGAAGTTGAGCTTACTCCTATAATAGAGAAACTGATCGAGAAATTCAAGGCGAAATCACAAAAGGCAGTGAATTTCATTACAGATATAAAAGCCGTAACTGCCTTTGCCGATGCTGAATATCTGGAAGAGGTACTAAGCAACCTGATAGACAATTCCATAAAATATTCGGGTGAGAGCGTAGAGGTAAGAATAAGCACAGCACGGGATGACAGATATACCGTCCTTAAAGTTCATGACAATGGTTTTGGAATATCCGATAAAGATATTCATCTTATTTTCCGAAAGTATGAACGTGCATCTGCAGCTAAACGAAACCGCCGAAAAGGTGCTTCCGGTTTCGGACTCGGACTGAATTTCGTTGATCAGGTGGTTGAAGCACATCACGGAAAAATATTTGTATCCAGCATAGAAGGTGAGTTCACGGAATTCACAATCTATCTGCCTCTTATTGAATCTTAATAAAAACATGAATATATTTGTATATTAAAAAATTGAAGATATGATCAAACTATTATTGGTTGAAGATGATACTAACCTTTCATATATAGTCCAGAGCGGACTACAGGATATTATTGGTGGCTATGAAGTCATTACGGCGTTTAACGGTAAGGAAGGGCTTGAAGCCTGGAGGGAACACCATCCGGATATCATTATCTCAGATATTGATATGCCGGTAATGGATGGTTTTGAGATGGTACGCCTTATAAGGGAAACAGATGGTGATACTCCTATTCTGTTCGCTTCGGCTCTTACCTCCCCAAAAGATGTGAGAAAGGGCTATGATATAGGAGTCAATAACTATGTAAAGAAACCGTTTATTCCTGATGAACTGGATGCTCACCTTCATGCCATTCTGAAGATGAAGGAAGGTACCAAATCCCGTGATGAAAGCGGGATATGCCGTTTTGGTAAGTATGCTCTTGATGCGAAGCAGGGATTTTTACTTAATAACGAGTCTGGCAACAAAACCACCCTTACGGTAAGGGAAGCCCAGGTGCTTCAACTTCTCGCACAGAATAAAGGTGAGGTAGTAAACAGGGAAACCATTCTCAGCAATTTCTGGAATACCGATGACGATTATTTTGCTTCACGCAGCCTTGATGTATTCATCACCAAACTGAGGAAGCTGTTTGCAAATGATCCGCAGATAGATATAGTTACCAAAAGAGGCATTGGTCTTAGTCTTGTCGTAAACAACTGACAATATATACTTTCCCAATATATTCTTTTCATTTAGCTTCCAATATAACAACCTACCAAGAGGCCGACCTGTGTGACAGCTCATGTATAACAGAAAAGGTGTTCGTCTCTACAGTACACAAGGCAAAAGGTCTGGAGTTTGAGAACATGATTATCTTTGAAGCTACCGATGGTGTCTATCCGTTCTTTGACAAGAAGACTCCGGAGGAAATCAGAGAATCCGCAAGGCTTTTCTATGTGGCCATGACCAGGGCAAAAAAGCGCCTGCTAATCACATACGCAGAATCCGTGTCCGGAATCTCCAAATGGGGAAACCCCTACTCCATCGACAAGGAACCCACCCCATTCCTAGGCCACATAAAGAATCTATTTTAACCTGTTTTATTATGAGTTTCAAATATATAGAGTTTAAAACGCAAGAAGAGATTGACTCCTTCTTTGGTAAAAGAAGTGAACAAATAAGGACTGCTAGAAATCTTGAAGAATTTATAATTGATTGGTACAAGAAGGATGGTATAAAAATCTATGGTTATTTCTATAAGAATTCTTGTATCTTAATATGTTATGGTCAAACTGTTACTCATGAACAAATTGTTCAGCAAAGCAAACCTGGTATATTTGCAAAACTACCATCTTTTGGTTCTAGCAGAAAATATATAGGGCTTAAGGATTATTTAGGTAATGACCTATTAGCAAACAGTTACGAAGAGATAAATCTCTTCTACGAAACCGATTTATATGCTTATTTTTCAATAAAAAAATATGGAAAAGTCGGCATATTCAGATACTCATTAAACTCATCGGAAGTTATAGTTTCTCCAAAATACGATTCAATTTTTGATGCGCATGAATATACTTGGGGTTATATTATTGACAACTGTGTAGGATTTATGACTACATCTGGCCAACATATAACTGAGGCTAAATATATAAACGAGGAGGGTTTTAACATATTCGTCGATGGTAAGGCTTTGACTCAATTAAAAAAGCCCGATACTTGTAAGATTTACATTGATCATTATGGCAATACAATTGAATATTATTATGAAGATGAACCTCTATTCCCTAAATGTTATTAAGATGATTCACCATGTGGTGTTTATTCAGAAAGATTAGATGCGTATGAAGGTGATTATTCGAATCTTTGGAAAACAGAAAGAAATTCATAGTGAATTAATTATATAGACTTATATATAAATGGAAAAATATATAAAAACAGGTAAATGCATTTGGTGTGGTAAGGAGGAGCCGGAAGCTACTTTTTATACTGAACCTCACATTCTACCTCATAGCTTAGGTGGTTTAGAAATAGGTTTTGATATATGTGATGAATGCAATCATTATTTTGGTACAGCAACTAAAGGAAAACCTAGTATTGACTTGGTATATAAAGAGATAATGAATGCCTATAGAGTGTTTGGTAATAATCTGAATAGAGAATCATACAAAAAACTTAATTCAGTATTTTTCTCTTATTATCATAGTAAAGGGGTTATTAAAATGCGTTCAAGTTTTAACCCGCTAATTATCACTCGCCAATTTAAGAGGAGCTTATATAATATTTTCCTTCAAAAATATCATTCATATACTTCTAATGGTAATCATCCTATGTTTTCTTTTGTACGAGACTTCGCGAGGTTTGATATAGGAAATCCGAAGGTTTTTTACGCCTTTAATAATGTTTTATTTATACCTGACAACATTAATAATCCTTCGCTATTAATAAGCGACAAGGTAATTGATGATATGATGAGCTTCGGTGTTTTCCCTTTCTGGTGTATGGGACAGTATTTTTATTTGGAGATATTTCCTACTATATTCAAAACTAAAGGTTATATTTATTTACAAAATCAGGCTAACACATTCCTAATTAATGCTTTAGGAAATGAAAGAATCTTAGAACTTACTGACATTAGAAAGATTGATTTCTTTATGCTCAGATTCTCAAGAACTGATTATTCACTATAAAAGTAGTATATGAATTACTTAATTGGACGATTTTGCTATCTAACATATATAATTTTTTAATTTAATACAGATATGAACCAGGAATATGCTATAAAAAACTTTATTAAGGAACTTAGATTAATCATAGATAATCAAATATCTATAATGCTTGATTTTTCTTCAAAATGTTCTAGTTACTCTTTAAAGGAGCAAACAGCTATTTCTTTGCTACAGATGACGATTTCAAATGTTTGTTCGATTATGCAATTATCTAAAGGCATAGCTATATCTAAATCATTTGCTATAATTGATCCGATAAGTCTAATCCCTTTATTGAGAACAATTTATGAACGTACATATATGTTTCATAATATTTTTATAGAGCCTGAAACAGATATAGAAAAGAATATCCTTTTTAATATTTGGCGAATACGAGGATTAAACAACAGGAAAAATGTAGAAAATACTCCCCAAAAATATAAAAAAAAGGCAGAAAGAGAACTTACAATAATTGAAGAACTTAAGAGAGAAATAGATACTTTTATAGAACAAATAAATATTTCTGAACATGCAAAATCTCAGATTGTTAAGGCATATAGTAATGATAGTTCAATGACTGAAGGATATCTTTTTATTTATGATGAATCTGGTAAAATAACTAGATTTGAGAGAATTAGTTTCTCCAAATCTCCTAAGTTCTTACTTGGTGAGAAGTTGAATAAGATTTATTCATTACTCTCACTAAATACGCATCCTTCCTATTTAAGTGTTTTACAGTTTAAAGATATGAATGAAAATTCCATAAATAGTTTTCTAAAAATGATTTTTGAAGGTATAATTATTTACAATGGCATATTTTTCAGAGACTTATGCAATATTATTCCAGAGGGGAATGTTTATCTTAATGAATTAAAAAACAAAGGTTGTACTTTATTCAATAAAATAGAATTTGAATAATATAAATTCACCTAGATAATTTATTTTTCTTAGTAAAATTTTAAAATCCACACAATATGGTAAACAAACATCATTAAAGACATTACATCTTTTAGTCTATTAAGTTTTTCATCAGTACAAAACTATTTGTTTTGAATGCAAATTCAATATTTTTCTTCTTTAATTTATCCTAGATTCTAATTCAATATTTTTTTTCATATATAAGAAACACGTTATTTATACATAAAACATCATCAAATCAAGAACAACGAAATCCTTAATCTTAAGCTCCGAGATTATTTCCTTAAACTCTGCACACAAATGACCGTACTTCTGATACTCTTTTGTTCCCCTTTCAAACCTGATATCATACTTATTCATAATATCTTCGGTCACTCCATTCCATAACATATATTTCTGCGGATCGTGAACGGCAAGCACCTTTGTAATCATATTTTTATCACAGCCTCGTATTTTGTATTCCTCTGTTGCAGCCCTATATCGTTTTTCAATGCTTTCATTATCATTACAGAGGAAAAGAAACAAATCCCTCAATTTATGAGATTTAACCGCTTGTTTTAGATCCTTCTTATAGCTTTGCCTGATGTTTCCAAGTTCCTTTATCTTCAAGAATTTATCAATGTCGATATTTTCAAAACCGTTATCATAATCGAGGGCTTCCTTTATTATAGATACCGTATCTGTTCTCTGACTACAGATTTCCTTATAGTCCTTCCCCTCTCTTATTTCTTTCAGTTTAATCTTCAGACTATCGAACAGACGCTTCTTCTCATTTGCCTCATTCAGTAAACGCTTGATCTCAGATTTTCTTTTGTTTTCTTCCTTAGCCCATTTACTGCTGTATTCCTTATACTCTATGAGAAAATTATCAGTTATACATAAGGACTTATTGAATACATTTTCAAACCAGGCTAATATATTATTACATTCGTCCTGGTCTTCTAACTTGTAGAAGACTTCGACATTATTAAACAGGCCTCCTTCTGTAAAATTACCAGAACCTATGTATGTCACCAATTCCTTATTTTTCAGTCTGAAGATATATACTTTAGGATGGAAAAATGCTTTGTTATATATTCTAGCCTTCTTCTTGTATCTGCTTTTTAGAGTTCTTAAAACCTCCAGAGGTGTTGGCAGGTCCACGCCGGTAACTATTCGAAGTTTACAGTTTTTATGAACATTCTGTAAGGCATTGACTGCATAATTGCTACACAGTGCAACAGCAATGTTTACCTCAATGGCTTCAGCTAGCAGATTTTCTACTTCATTTTTTATCGTAAATCTGATATTTCCCATAAATAGATATTTTGTATATTATCTTTTTGATTTTGTCACAAAATCAAAACTACCTTATCATAATCCAAGTATCTTTCTTTGAATCTCTCATAAACCCGGGCATAATACTCCGGCAAGTACTGTATCATCGCATCCACAAAGTCCTCTAAAGTAACCGCACTCAGCTTATAGGCATACTCAGGCTTCAGGTTTCTCGCAACTGATTTTATTTCCTCTCCGGTTGATGGATGATCTTTGGGAGAAAGCACTACTGAAAATGAATCTTTCAGACCTTCGACTATCCTATACCGCTCTGTAAGTAAGAAGTTCCTATAGACCTGTGTCAGCTTGACTTTGCCTTCCAACAAAAGTTCTTCAAACTCTGAATCAAACAGCCCGGTATCAATGAGCATCTGTTTCTGTTCATCACAATGGCTGGCCTCGTTCACTCCAAGTTCATCAGTATATTTAGTTTCAACAGCAATCAAATGCCTGCCACCTTTATTATCCAGAAACTTGATATAAGCATCCATTGCCGATCTGTCTTTTGTATATTTCTCTATCGGTGAGGGTATAAATTCCAGTCCGATTTCCGTCACCTCAAATACAGGGAAATTCTTAAAAACTGACCTAACGGCCAATGTCACCATGGCCGGATCATGCTTAAGTAATAACATCAGGGGATGAAACAGGTTGAATGCCATTGGCATACTTGAAAGCAGGTTATTGAACAGCCGGAACTCATCAATCGTTTCTGTGTCTTTCTTATTCCTAACTCTTTCTTTGGCATACTCGAAAGTTTCTCTCAGAAGGAAGTTTTTCCCGGATACCTCTCCCCCACTAATCATATTGCCATAATGATGTTGTGAGTATCTGGTCGGTCCAACGCCTTCCTCCTCTCCTATCTCAACCCGATACATAGACTGCAGTAACCTTGCCTTTCTGGTAAAAGCATTGTCACTACTACACTGTTTGCCGTATTTATTATCCATATTCAATAATATAACTTATATCTATTACTAATCGCAGTAACCTTGGATTTATTATCCCTGTCCTACCATTAGATCACCTTCATATTCTTTAAGAGGATAAATTTAGCGATAATTAATCGAGTAACAACATTAATAGTCTCTTTTCTATTTACATATAATTCATAAGGTAATGTATAACCAAACTACCCCCTCCCCCACCCTATAAACTCTTTGAAAGTATTGCAATGAAATATAGGGACTTTCCTTGCGGTTACGCCAAATAATGCGTATTTTTGCATGAATAACATTTTATCAAAACCACCATGCAACACCCAAATTCTGAATGCCAAAGGAAACAGGAAGAGATTCTGAGAAATTGTCCTGAAGAATTAAGAGAAGAGTATGCAAGATCTTTTCGTTGCAGCAATGCAGCCTATATCTACCACCAGTTGGCAAATGAGTCACAAGCCAGTGAAAAAATGCCGGCTCTTTATGATGAATGGCTTAACAGCCTACCTTCTAAAATTGCCGGAATCATGAAATCGAGAGGATTTGAACAATGTAAAACCGTGTTGTCATTTACTCATTTTGTAAACGAGCATAACAATAAAAACATGAACGAATGGATGAAAGAGCATTTAAGTGAAGAAGATTTTGCTTATTACATCAATGCTGACCGTGAGTAAGTGTATCAATCCTATTAATCATGAACAGTGAAAATATTTTTGATATCTGGAGATATCTGGGTAAAGGAACGCCATTTGTAGTAAGAAGAAACGGATGGTTTCATCTTTCTTATATGGTAACAGAAGTAAAGCCAAAAGGACAATATGGAGAAGCGTATGGTTACAGGCTTATTGATGGCAAGCCAGAGAACGGTAACACGGTTTCTACTGCTATTGAATGCTGTGGCTGCGGAAATTGGGAACTAATAGAAAATCTTATCGAAGACGTAGAAAGCCTGAAATGGAACTGTCTGGATGATAATGGGAAAATAACTTTCGGGAAATATAAGGGACTGACACCGGATGAACTAAAAGAAAAGGACGAAGATTATCTAAACTGGGCCTTAAGCAATATAGGTGGATTGTTTGAGAAACTGTTTATCGACAAGCACAATGTGACAAGAAAAGAACTGCTTGATACAAAGAAGCAGATAAAAAGCAAACTGAGCTTTTCTTCTGATGACTGGATAAAATCTTCCGTTCAGGTAAATTATGACTCTTATCTGGATCAATACAAATATTCCTGCTGTGCAAAAAAGATGGATATAAAAACAGCCGTAAATGAAATTGAAAAGTATTTCCAAGCTTCAAAATAGATACAAGCAAGGACGTAAAACAGCTTACCAGGTAAAAAGTGGCTACTTCCCCGTTATTGTGGGAGCCAACCGGTTCGCGTTGTGTAGCCTCCAATTTTGAATTGCAGTTTCTTTGGATGAATTGGCATAGCAATATACACATGAATGAGGGCATGTATTGTACTCACCGATGTCCTTTGATGTCATACAGCCGCATGACTTTCTTTGTCCGGGATCTTTTTTTTGAGAACAGATGAAACGCCTACCATCGGGCAAGAGAAAGGAATTGTCTGGTAAAAACTGTTCTCCAAACAGCCCACTGTCTGCTGGTTCTAGTATTTTGACCTGAAGATATCTCATCAGATCTTCATCCTGAAATGCAAGCCTGGCAATAAGTTTAGCGTCTATACAACTGTTGCGATTGATGCCAATTTTACTAAGATCAATATTCTCACCGCAAGTAGCAAGTTCAAAATTCCAACCTCGTTTGCTGTTCAATTCATAAAGACCATAAGCGAACTTATCCATCAGGTCTTCATCCCACTCCCTATAAGGAATACCAGATGCCAAAAGATTTGCCCGGACTTTCCGATATGAAGCTATATCTGCATAGCTGAATACCAACTTATTCGTGAAACCATGCAGGCGTTCTGCAATTCGTTCAATCTTACTCAGCAGCTTTTCTACAGTAAGGGTTTCTGTAAGAACCAATGGGTCAAACCTCCAAATGACGGCCTCCTTTCCCAAGCACTTGGAGAGTTCAATAAATGTTTCTATGCGCTGAAGTAAAGAAGGTACATACGGTTCCAAATTTTCATCTTCATAATCATTGAGTGTGAACTGAATATAACACCCGATATTCTTCTTCCTAAGAATATCAAGAAAAGGAAGTAATGGTAACGGGTTCTTGGACCAGAAAACGATGAACCTGGTGGCATCGTAAGATACATAGCTCTTCTTTCCATTGAACGGATTAGTCCATACGGAATACCCTATCTGAAGCCTATGGAAGAACCAATCTGCATAGAAAGCTGGTATGTCCGTGCATCTGCTCGCAGAAACAACAACCGGACTAATCGCCTGAACAGAACTACCATCCTCAATAATCAGTGGCTTCTTTATTATCATAGCTATATAGTCTAAACAAAAAACTGAATGTTATAACTGATAATTCAAATTGTAAAGTTCTCTACAATTTTTGATTTTGTAACAAAATCAAAAAACTTCATTTTGCGGCAGCTATAAAGTACATATTGACAGACTCAAGCTCTCATAATACAGAAGGGACAATCTCATATCAAAGCCGTACATTCAGTCTATTTGAAGAACGAACCGTCAATTACATAATTAACATAGCAGTCCGGGAAATACTCAAATAGCTTCTCACGAAATACTTCAAGATATTTTGTCTCAATCTCCTCGCAATAGAAATTAGTAGGAACTACAAACTTCAACTTAACATGATTTGAAGTAGTCCTATCAACACTATACAATTTGATAAAATTAAAGACCATAGCATCTGGAACTTGTGTTCTAATCGACTCCAATACCTTAGAGAAGTTTTCCAAATCTTCGTTTGTCGGTTTAGGCAGTTCATCAGTCACTTTATTTGTATCTTTTTCTGATTTGCTTTCTTCTATAACAACAGCATCCTCAACTACATGCTGAGATTTGAATCGCTCTACAAAGTTCTTGAGACACATCAGAATGTAACCAGTTCTATTTGTCGGACGATAACGCAGCTCCTTTTCTTTCAGAGCTGTGACTTCCTGCTTCAGTAAAGGAAGCATGGAATCAGTGAAACTTTCTGTTATAAAAGAAAGATCATTGTCACAGATGGTATATTCTTTCTTAAGATATTCAATGATGTCTGAAAGCTCCTTATTGACTTTGCTCTTCTGAGTAATCATCTTTCCCATGGAACTGAGATGAATAATAAATTTCATTTCATCCGGATTGCCCCGCTTTCTACCGTTTTTATAAATCGGTTCATAATCAAAAGAGATATCAATAAGATTGGATTCAGAAAGTTGTTTCATCTCCAAGCGGACAGGTTCAAGAACATTCGCACAAAATACACTATATTTGGGGTACACATCATCCTTAATGATATCATTCTTTCTATCCCAAGTAATAAGACCAAGATACTCCTTGAACTCCAAGAAGTTTACTGTTTTAGAACCATAGTTCTTCCACCTTTGCAAGTAAATATAAATACGTGGAGTTCTTTTCTTAGAACAGATTTGAGCTATTGTTGCAATATGATTTACATATCCTTTGCTCATGTCGAAAACATCAGAAAGGTTCTTTGTCAACATTGTTATCTCTATCCAACCCTTCCTGCGTTTTCCGTTTTTGTAATTATAAGTTTTTGAATTATTGGCATCGTCCAAATTTGTCGGCACAACCACACGGTTGAAAAGATTGATATAAGCTCTCTCTTTTATTTTTGTCGTACCTTCCTGATAAATCGGATATGACATATTCAATCCAATCAGATTCTTACATGCCTGGTCCAATTCATCATAAGCATCCGGACGAATATTCAAGGAAGAAAAGTTGATTTTAAAAGTAATTGCTTCCTTATCTATCTCTTCTTGGGTGAAAAGTGACAATTGCCCCTTCTCCCCTCTCTTTCTACGATTCAGATAATCGTTAATACGATCCTGAAGCTCATTAGAGATACCGATAATAATATTCATCTGCATCAATGAGAAGTCACCACTCAGGAGAGTATAGATGACAGGTTGTTTTACCCACTTGACCTCCGCAAGCTCGGCGATCAAGCCATTATCTCCTTTCATTACCAAATTTTCATTTTTCTTCTTTTTTCCCATGATGCAATATTTTAATTATCAACTAAATTTCCTTATTTGAAAAAGACCTTCATCGGTACTGAAACTAGTTACTATTTTAGATTTATCATCTTCTATCAAATTCAACACTGAGGTATCAAGAGCCGTTGCTATCTTATCCAGAAAAATGATATCACTTGACAATTTATCCAACTTTTTAGTCAGAACAGCAGGAGATACTCCTATTCTTTCCGCCAGATCCTTCTGAGCAATCTTATTTTTCTTCAAATATTCTCTAACTTTGATATCCATAATCAAATCTTATTTTGGCAAATATACGCATTATTTCCAAAAATAGAAATTATTAGGATAAAAATCGCAAAAAAATTTCCATTTTCGGAAATTGTCGATTTTTCAAGTGTTGGGTATTTTTGTACCTTATGTTGGGTGTTTTTGTACCTTGTTGAATATTCCTGCAAAATATATATGGTTATTTATTCTCAAAAATAGAGATTATTTATACAAAGTGTTGGTATTTTTTGTACATTACACTAAATAATATCCTGATTAACAGATTATTATTAAATCATATATTTTAATATATAGTAATGATTAAAGGACTACTTGTCTCATAAAAAACAGATGAACAAATGTTAGAACTTAGGAAATCATATACTTCGAATAAAAGTGTTGGTTATTTCTATACCAAATATAGGTAATAAAATACCATTTTGTTGGGAGTTAGTGTTTTAACTCTTTGAGATATCTATATATAATGTTTGGAAAACTTGTACAAAGTCTTGGTAACTTTATAACATTATGGTTAGTTAATCATTGATTATCAGATATTTATCATTTAGTATATTTAATTATATAAGTATATCTATAAAATTAATCCTTTCTGATTGAATATATTATTTAATAATTATCGGTCAATTTTCAATTAATACATAGACAATATTTATATACTGGTGCTACTAATTTATTATATTTCAAGTAATTACATTCACTTCAGTTACAAGATTACCAAGACTTAGTACTAAAATTACCTAATTGTGGTTCTTATACTGGATAGAATATGTTATGAATTTATCTATACCAGGTATAAGATTACCCAACACTTAGTCGTCAAGGTACTAAAATACCCAACAGTTATATCTTATTTCTTTCTTATATTTTTCAAGATGCTTTCAATTTAATCGACTTTATATCAGTACTTTATTGTTTTATTTATACTTAATGGAAAATAGTATGCATTATTAAAAGTGTTGGTTGTTCTTGTACGGATTCCTCTTTTTCTCTTATCTTTTTTCTCATTATACCATTGAATATCAGTAGAATACTAGTTTAAGGTACAAAAAACACCAACACTATCTTTCCCTTTGTACAAAAATTACCAACATTTTTTCAAATAAGAATATTATGTTCATATATGAACTCGATTTAATAAAGTCTTTGCAATTTTTGTACCTCAGCCTGTAGCTTTAGGATGCTCTTTTTTACATAATATCATTCTTTTTGTATTTTCTCTAAGTAACTATCATTCTAGCCTTTTATACTTATTGTTTGTTACGAATATATATTAATTCTCCCTCTCCCCTATCAATATGTTTTTGTTTTAAAATACATTTATCGTTTCTCTTTATGTTTTCAAAGCTGTCTGGCTTTATATTCACCACTATAAGTGTTGGTTATTTTTGCACCTCACATTATTTATTTTGTTTTTAATATCAACATTATTATTTTATCATTATCAATGTATGTTTTTTTGTTCAACATAAATTTGATTGTTCCAATAATACCAACTATTTACTGACCATGATTTGTACAAAAAGAACCAACACATTGTAAAAAAACATTCATTGTACAAATATTGCCAACACTTTGCTTTATCTTGAATTTGTATAATTCTTTTTGCCGTATTTTACTATAATTTCCTTTTTAGTAACCTTAATTATCTTCTGACATTAACCTTTTGAATATGTAATGTATTTTCACGAATCATGAATATTTCTTTTTACGATTTTATATTTATAGAATTCTGTGATAACACACTTTTATAATTACAGGAAACTAAAATTATGAATATCTATATGTCTTTAATTGCGAGGAGTAGTAATAACCAAATGCACTTCCCCTACTCCATTTACAAATATAATCTATTATTTTAATATTATACAATTATAGGACTCTAAAATTCCACAATACTAATATGATGTTATTCTATAATGATGATATCCTAATATTGTAGTAGTTTATAATTTAGATTTGTTCATTCATTTTTTTATTTCTGTATTATCTATATTTTAAGGTTTTGGAATAATGGTATAATATAATTATAGGCAACTGAAATTCTATAATTATATTATGCTGTTATTGTATATTATTAAAATTTTAATATGGTGTTAATCTATTATTGTAATATTCTTTTCATTTTATATTATCGGTGTTTTGGAATTACGGAATAATAATATAATATAATTATAGGTTACTGAAATTATATTATACCAGTAATATATAATAGATATTTCAAAATTGTGATTTGTAATATTGAATGTTGCTTTCTGTGAAAATAAAATCTTGGTAATTTGAAAATATATAATTATGTAATATTATTATACTAATAATATATAAATCTATAATACTAATATAATGTATATATGAATAACTAAAAAAACGAAATGGTAGAATACTATAAGTATATAATGATATAAATACAAAATATTAAAATACTAAAATTATAAGTGAATGAAATAATGTAATTATATAATTATAGTATATCGGTAGCTCAGGATTATGAAATATTAAATCTATGGTGTTATACAACGCCGAAATTTGTTAGATATGTGGACTACTATAGATTTTTATGTGTGTGAAGCATTATAGAATATTGCTATTATGGGTTTCTAATATTCTGTAAGTCTAAAAATGTAGTTTCCTGTAATGTCTTGCATCGGAGCAATCTTTGTATAGGGAAGGAGTAATATGTAATATTGAGATATTGTCAATATGAAATATTGAAATTATAGTGACATGGTAATAAAAGATAATAGTAAATTGAAAATATGTAATAATGAAATATTAGGTAACTAAAAATACAAAAATACGAAATACAAAAAATATAGAAATATGGAATACTATTAATATAGAAAAATATAATATTAGAATTTCTTGTTATTTCAATTTTATATTTGTAATTTTGTATAGTTGAATTTCTAATTAACATAACAATGACAAAAGTAATAGCAGTTTTGAATTATAAAGGTGGGGTAGGGAAGTCAACCACCACGTATAACCTGGGAGTCGCTCTGTGGATTTTAGGGAAAAAAGTACTTCTCATAGATACAGATGCCCAATGTAATCTGTCAGGTCTGATTGGGTTTGACCAAACCGCTGGTGATTCTACATTCTATGAATGGATGAAGGATGATGATGTAAATATGCCGATATATGTATTGTATGATGGACTATCTTATGTACCAGCATCAAAAGCTTTAAGTACCCTTGAGGGCTCTTTAATAGGAAAACGTAACAGAGAGAGAATCCTTTCAAAAAAGCTATCAGCTTACATTCAACCCAACGAAGAGGGCAATTATATTTTTGATTATATATTGATTGATTGCGCTCCAAAAGATGGTGTTGTAAATGACAATGCAATGAGTGCCAGCGATTATGTCCTGATTCCGACTGAGTGTAGTGGATTTTCATTACAAGGTATGCAGAACCTGCTTTTCTCTATTCAGGATATTCATGATAATATCAATGATAAACTTGATATATTGGGATTTCTCATGGTTAAATATGATAGGCAAACCCGTATTAGCAAGCAGGTCACTGAATATTTTTCAGATCATTTCAGTGATAAAATGTTCAAGACCAGAATACGCAAAAATATCAAGTTTGATGAAAGCCCACTTGTCAACCAGGGAATATTTGAGTATGCTCCAGAGTCCAACGGAGCTGAAGATTATATGTCTCTTGCCGAAGAAATTACAGGAGCGAAACGCCCTTCAGACTGGCGAGATAGAGCAGTGAAGGCATGGGAGGAAAATCAAGCTGAGGAATCAAATGAAATTAAGGAGGACGAATAATATGGCAAAGAATAAACCATTGAACGTGAGTGGGTATATGCAAGGCGTTAAAGATAACCAGCCCACAGAGAAAAAAAACATTCAATTAGCCCAAGGTGAATCCGGTGAAGGAGATGCTGCCCTTCAGGATAATTTTAATGAAATAAAGCCAGAAATCAATTCAGAAAGAACTCCGGATGAACTCAAGAATAAAACTGCAGAAGCTGATGCTTCAGACAATGATAATGGAAATCAAAAGCCAGCACCAGGTAATGTTCCAATAATGCAAAACAATGAGGAAGTCCAATTTCAGAACCCTTCTCCTGTACAACAGAAAAGAGGGGTAGGCAGGCCGCAGAAATCAACAAAGAGAGACCAGAAGCAGGTGTTTAAATTAGATCCTGAAACAGCTACAAATCTTATGCTGATTAAGGCGTTCAATAAAATTGATCTACAAGATGTAATTTTCACTTCGCTTGTTTCTTTTTTGGAGAAGCATTTTGATAGAGAACGTGGTCTTGATGCAGATGCTATAGAATTGATTAATTGTACAATTGACAAGTATAATACACAATCGTAATACAAGGCATTTAATTTCTAATGCCAAAGTTGTTATTTTATTGATTTTTCATAACTTTGCTTGTGGAAATTCAACTGCTTGCAAAGAAAGCAGACAGGGTAGGGGAGAGTGTCATTGCTCTTCCCTTCTTTTTTATAGTCTTGAAATTGACTTTTAATAGTCTGATTTCTGGAAACAAATGACTCATTAACCCTAAAAAAGCATTATGATATCTGAACAGCTGAATGTGACAAAAGCCGAGATGATCGGATTCCTTTATTATCCGTAAGAATTCGGAAAACATCCTACAAAAAATTGAATGTGTAGGAACATGTTTTCTCGATGATTTGATATATAATTTTTTAAGAATAAAGATTCGGTTAAAGAAGACTGACTGGGTAGCATATAACAAGTAGGCTATCGGGGGGGGATGAGTAAATAAAAATATAGAGAAAAGATGTTTATCAGCTATGAATCAAATGAGAAGAAAATCGAATGATGCAGAAGAAATAAGGGTTTACCAAAGTCTTTGGAAAAACTTATTGTTAGGAATATGTGGTCTGCTTTTTGCCATAATGGGCATCTTTATTATAGCAGATGACAATTGCAGAATGGTAACTAAAATTATTGGAGGCTGGTTAGGTTCCACATTTTTTGGTGTTGGAGGGCTGTCCATATGCATTATGACACTCTATAACTATGTGAGACGTATTCCGTATTTAGTAATATACAAAGACAGGATTGAGATTTATGTACAAATTAAAGCCTCGTATAACACGGTATATTTCAAAGATGTACAGAAGTTTCGTCTGATAACAATTGGCACGTCAAAGCAAATTGCCATTGATTATCATCCCCAATATATCGCTCAACGGATGAGATCTCATACGACGTCCAATTTTATAAAGAAGATAATGAGATCTAATATCGAGCTGACAGGAGCCATTGAGACTATTTTAGCTTCAAACCTGTCCATGGAACGGACTGATATTTTACGCATATTGAATGAGCATTTAAAAATGACTTAACAATAACAAATTAAACGAAGTCATGAAAAAGGACATAACAGACAGAATCAGACTACTGGGATGTAACGTGGCAAACTTGAAAGGAGATTCATTGAGAGAAGATCTCAGAGCCATTACATTCGATACGGCCCTGTTCCTTAAACTGGTGGACACGCCCTGGCTGGCTGCCGAAGATACGGAACCTATTGAAGGTTAGGGCGATTGGGTGGATGAGCATATGGAGTTGTTCAATTCTTACAGGGAGGTATTCTATAAGAAAATGACAGATACATTCTTTAGCTTGGACGAAGAACCTCGCCGCCAACTTTTTGGGTTGCCAGACCATTTACGCCATTCCAAAAAGGGACACCGGATTTTGAAGAATGGAATGGCTGGTTTACAGATAATGCAGAGTTGGGTGAAATCCTCTCAAGTATTCAAATTGTGCCACTCCGGATTTCTAACGCGTTTCAGCAACCGGCAAAAGTTCAGAGTTAAAATTTTGCCCATTCATTAATATCACTCTTATTGCTGTTACTCCAGAATTCATTTACACGGGTGTAAATAGCTTCAATATTAGCTCCTTTCAGTGTTTTAACCTTTTCAATAAATTCTGGGAGTTTTACTCCATGCAGTTGTGCCTTTCCGTCGAATCTTTCTGAGTCTTCGCAACTTGCTATAAAAGCATTAACATTACAGCAGAACACTTCATCTATAATAGTACCGTTAAAAGTGTCAGCGATGAATATCCATTCCTGTGGTTTAAATAGGCCCTTTAATTCACCGAGACTGACATTACGGATTCTTCTTAAATTTGTTATTCCAGATATTATAGCCTGATTTATACTATCACCGTTCCTGGTAAGGTATTCTGCTAATTCATCAGATATACGAATTGTTGCATTTTTTGTTCCCATATTATTCTTTATTTTAATGTTGTCATTTCTTCGTGTATTTCTCTCCTAATCTGTTCAGCTTGTGCAAAGTTTTCAATCTGCTCTCCTTTACACATGTCATAGGTAATGAATGTCTTAAACAAAACTACATATTTATCGGTAAATATTCTTACGCCTAATGCCACACCTTCGTTGGTAGAACCGTAAACGTTTATTTTTTCATTTCCATCTATAATCTCTCTCACTATATTAAATCCATACGAAGGATTGATCTTGAAATACCTTAGAATAAGGTCTTCTCCTTTTAAATCTATTCCGGCTCTTAGGGAATATCTTGAAAAGAAATGAGGAGTAAATATAATATGTATTGATTGTCCTTGTATTGATGACCACATGATAGCATATCTGTTACCATTTAGTAGGGGTATTGATACCATAGTCATCAGACAGTCGTCACCAACGTATTTTTTGTTTTTGGCTTCTATAAGAAGTAACCAATCATTACCTCTCTTAGTCTTGATTTTAGCATGGAGGTAAACAGGGAACAGCTTTGATTTCTTAATAATTTTATCTGCTTTCTTCTGTTTGGCATCACTTATAGATAATATCTGTGGAAGATCTGCAGTAAACTCATTAATCAGTTCATCCACTGTCATTGTTGTTGTGTACATAAAATAAATAAGTCTTTTACATTTCTCTGTTCTTTCAATACAAAGATAGTCAAAAGAATTTGCACACACAAATATGTGCAAGTTTGTTTTCTGTAATTTAACATGTTGTATAACAGATGTTTAGTGTAATCTTTTTACTGTATATAATTTATGTTCCCTATATATTGTTTCTTTTATACTTACTATTACGAAATAAAACTCAGGCAACATAAACAGTCTGGAGGTAATATCTTGTAAAGACATACTTGAAAGTTGATATTTATGACTGCTATATGTGTTCACTACTTATATGAATTGTATGGAAAAATATGATTTGAAATTATCGCATCGAATTTTAAAATTGAAGGAAAACTGAAATATGAAAATAATGGAGGTCTGCCATTTATTTTGTTACGATGTTATTTGTAGGGAAGATAAAGATTCAGTCTTTTACTGCTTGACAAAGTGACAAAGTGATAAAGTGACTTGAGAAATGAACTGATTTTAACAGGAAATTGAATGTATAAGAGGAGAGGACAGCAGGAGTATAAATGGTATGTTCTTGGGGCAATAGAAAGATTGAAGATTACAATTGTGATGAAAAACCTTTCCCAATTAAGTGTGTTCTGGAAAAGTCTTGTATATATTCCGGAAACCAAAAATTCTTAAGGCATTGAGTTGTCTTTATCTGATTCTAAATTCTGCACCCATAAACCACTTTTGGGAAGAACCACTGAAACCTACTTCCTTGATTACTTTATAAATTCCCGGCTTGTTGTCGTTGACAACTGGGTGAAGCCTGGCCTTAAAGTGGTGCGTACCTCCTTGTTTCAATCCATGACCAAGGTCATTCCACACACCACCATCATAGAGAAATACCCAGCGATTTCCCTCTTTGCGCACGACATGGTATTCTTCTCCAAAAAACAAGGTACGAGGATTATTATTGGTTAATTCAACCGATACTACTTCGGTACCCACCGGATAGACAGGCAGTTCGGTTCGCATGGTTACGTGTAAAGTGTCGGAAGACGCAGATCGGGTAAAAGGCACATTATATCGTATTGCGCCATGACTGACTGCCGAATAACTCACGACTTTTCTTCTGAACATTTCTTGAAAATGGGGGGTATTATTCATTAAGCCCACGTAAATCGTATCTCCATCATCATTTTGAATCCAGGTAGAATGAATGTTTTGCGCTGTGGTATCGTTAGAGTTAATTCTGTTTTTTCTCCAATAATTGTCAATTTGTTCGCGAAGCCTTTTAACTCCTTTCTTATCAACCAACTCAAATTCCGCATAAGCGACTTTCGTTTCTCTATTGAAAGCCTTGTAAATACGATATTTGCCCGGTCGATTAGGAACCTCGGAAGTATATAGTTCAATTGTCTGCTCATGGGTAGGGTTTTCTGGTAGAAAAATCCATAATATACTGTTGATGATCGGATTGGTTGGTAAACTCTCCCAAGTATTCCTCTGCTCGTCGAAATAGGCAAGGCTGTAGCTTTCTCCACATTCATATTCGTAATGGGATAGATTGTTTATGATTACTTTTATTTTCGTTGTTGATAAGGGGTAATAATCATATTCAGTCCGCATGGAAAGAGAATCAGGACTGATAGTTTGTCCTGTAGGAATATCACGGGGAATTGGCTCAAGTTTATATGTCATGGTCTCCGAAAGCTGTTCCTGATTCTCGGATTCTTTTATCGTAACTTCCTGTTGATTGTTCGATAAAAGTTCTAAGGTATCATTCCTTTCGACCGTATTGTTCATTGATGCTTCTGAAGTATCCTTTTCTTTCTGTTTTGACTTGCTTGCACAACCAACTATGAAAATACAGGTAAGGAATAAAATCATCGTTTTCATGACACTAACGATTAAAGAGTGAAACAGTATTATTACAAATATAAGCAAAATATTTGAAATTAGAGGATTATATAATTTTTCATGCTTACCTAAACTTTGATTGAATCAATTTGAGAATATATGAATAAAGCTCGGTAATGTCCGAATAAAAGAGCCTCTTGATAATGTAAAATCGTTCGATTGTATAAAGTCCGTGCATGTTCCACAAGGCATGGTCAATACTATGTGATTTAATGTGCCATGTCGTATATTTCGGGCTCGCTTGACACATTGTATATCCAGTTGCCACAACGGACAAGTAGGGCATCCTTGCCATAATACAGTTTTTTCATACCTGTTATGCTCCCACTCTTGTGGAAGTTTGGAAAACGACTGATGTTGACTCTCTTACCTTCTTCCTTTGATAATCTTTTTGTTTTCATACCAGTAATGCTTTTAAAGTTTTTTCCCTATTGTTATCCGGCTTTCATACTGCCATAGGGTTGATTTTTGTGTGTAATCCAAACGGCGGAAACAATGAGTTCAGGCAAGTGACAGAAGTTGAAATTTTATGAAATACCGTAATCTCCGATTTCGGAAAGCTGTTGTAAAATTTCATCAATGTTGCGGAGCGGCACTTGCACAGACGATAGGGGCCGTAACTTTACACATAAAAAATCAGCTGGCCTGTGGCATGTAAAGTGTCGGACTATACTGGAGAACTATTCAAGATAAAAATGGGGTTATGCCTGCAAGTAAAATAGCAAGGAACGTTAGGATGATCTTATAAAAGGACTGTTCTTTCCAGGAATAAAATAAGCTCTATTATCTGTTTTAATGGAAAAACACATTATCTTTGCAGTAGCGAAACAGCCATTTCCGAAATGAGTGTTTCGGAAATAATTGAAGAAAGGACTAATGATATGAGATTTTTTGACAGAACAGATGAAATAGCATCTCTGCGTGAGATTCGAAGGATATCGAGAGACAACGCCCAGTTCACGGTAGTGACCGGACGGCGCCGTATAGGTAAAACATCTCTCGTGTGGAAGGCATACGAGGATGAACCTATTCTATATTTCTTTGTTGCTCGCAAGGCTGAAGGAGATTTGTGTGAGGATTATCGGGTTGAAATAGAAAGCAAGCTTGGGGTCCCGACAATGGGACGGGCCGAACATTTCTCTGATGTGTTTGAGTTCCTGATGAAACTTTCCATGGAGCGTCCGATCACATTGTTCATTGACGAGTTCCAGGAGTTCTTCCGCGTGAACAAGTCCGTGTATAGCGACATGCAGCGGATCTGGGACATATACAGTACGAAAGCTCACATGAATCTCGTCGTGTGCGGCTCGATATACTCTATGATGACAAAGATATTCAAGGACAAGAAGGAGCCTCTGTATAACAGACAGACACGTTTTATGACTGTGCGCCCGTTCACTCCGACAGTGTTGAAGGAAATCCTCGCGGAATATCATCCGGGCCACACTTCGGAGGACCTGCTGGCACTGTATTCCTTCACCGGTGGTGTGGCCAAGTATGTGCAGCTGCTTGTGGATGCAGGGGCGACAACCAAGTCAGCCATGCTTGACAACATTATAAAGGCTGATTCCATTTTTCTGGGAGAAGGTAAAGCTATCCTTATCGAGGAGTTCGGTAAGGACTATGGTGTATATTTCTCGATTCTGTCAGCTATAGCGAGAGGCAAGACCTCCCGTTCGGAAATAGAGAACATTGTGGGCAGGGAAATCGGCGGATACTTGACCAAGCTGGAAAACGAGTATGAGGTCATTGCCAAGAAGCAGCCCCTCTTTGAGAAGAGTTCCACAAAGAATGTCCGCTATACGATTGAGGATAACTTCTTCACGTTCTGGTTCCGTTTCATCTACAAGTACAGCTATATGCTGGAAATTGAGAACTATGACAGCCTGAAGACAATAATCAACCGGGATTATGAGACATTCAGCGGCCTGATGCTTGAACGCTATTTCAGGCGTATGCTGATAGGATCTCATACCTACACACGCATAGGAGGATGGTGGGACCGCAAGGGTGAGAATGAAATCGACATTGTGGCCGAGAATGAACTGAACGAAGAAGCCACGTTTTACGAGGTGAAACGTAAGGCAGATAATATCGACATGGATGTCCTGGAACATAAGGCAGCAGCATTTCTGCGTGCTACTGGTGAGTTCAAGGGGTATAAAATCTCCTATAAAGGGTTGTCTATGGATGATATGTAGTCCTAGTTCCTTAATGTATTCAAACAATAGAGTGTCAGTAGTAATGGCTGGAAAAAAATAGATATAGAATGAAGATATATATCTGTCATTCTAAGTAAAGTATGTCGGGTGCTGTAAGGTCTCTGCATAGGTCTGTTAAAATATATCCGGACCTATGTTTATGACTTTTCAGCAATAAGATGAAGAATAGGGTATAGGGATTGAAAACTGATAAAAGTGAAATGTATGTTAGGAGAACTTGCCTATTGGATGCATTATTATCTGGTGAAGTTGGTTCGTGTGAGAAAGGAGAAAACAGGAATTTTCGATTCGCTGTTCCTGTTGTCGATAGTCATGTTTGTCAATATTTTGACGATAATTACTTTGGTTGAATTAGCCGGATGGCATGAGCTGACCGACTGGTGGAACTATTTCTCTGGTTCAGTGGAATGGAGCAAGTCGAACATTATGGCCTGGGTATATGCAGCGTTTTTGATGGCACCATTACTGTGGATAAACTGGAGACTGTTTTACAGTCCTGAAAAATTCAAGATGATAAGAGAACGGTGCGAGAAGATGGGAAGAATGAGAAGAATAATCGGGCAGTGGCTCTTCTGGTTCTATATAGTTGGAAGCCAGGTGGCTTTCATGGCAGCAATAAAGCAAAAATTTTCACCTGGTGATAAAGAATATAGGGACAGGCTAGAAAATGTAAGAGAACTGAAAGGTCCGTCTGACCGTACTGGAGAGAAGATAATGAATTAGAAGCAGCTCTTAAATCAGGAAATATCTACAGTGTAAAAGAAATGGTTTTACGGTTTCAATGTGTATCAATCAGTCTGTTGCTAACTTTAACTAATGTTGTCAGTTGAACTACGTTTGAAATGATAAAATGTCTAAACAAAGGAATATTTCATAGCTGTTCTTTCTTATGGTGGATGATACAGGCTTTATTCTTGATAGGGTGGAGTATCTTTGTTATAATGTCTGTAGATAGGACGGGAATAGTTGAATTTGTGACGGCCGGCATATCTGTCATAGCCTGTACACTTCTTAGAGAAAGCAGCAATCGGATACTGAAAATTGCTGCTCAGTGCGGATTGCTGCTCTATGCCATAATATCATCGGTATTTATCTTTATGCTGATAGCTGTGGGGTATCCTACGGCAGCGGTGGCGGTTGTATTGTTCGTAGCCGGAATAATCAATATATGCTTCTCGGCCATAGACTCGTGCAAACTGCTTTTTGATTGAGAATAAGAAAACCGGTAATTTGAATTCGGAGAAAATAGCTTCCTGAAGCTGTGATCATTTCCTTTTGTGCCGCTCAGGAGTACTTCGCTTGCTTAGCAAGAGCATAGCAGTTTTTCGCTACAATCTTCGATTTTGTCTGTTGGATATTGTTCCGGCTGCTTTCTTCTTTGTGAAAAGAAAGACTTAAACGTCTAACAGAGGCAGTATGGATGGACTATTTCTTAAAGCCGGATGTATAAAAGGAGAGAGAAAATAAATGTACAGGGCGAATTGCTTCGTCCTGCACATGAAATTGAATTGTGAATTATGGTCAGGCTGCAGCCTCTTGTTCTTTAGGCTGCTTTGGTTTGGAAACTTTGTCCGCTTTGGATTTTGCGTTTTTTCCTTCTTTATGCTCTTTGATGACTGCTTTCTTCTCTTCTATACGCTGGTGTCGTTTCTCATACTCTGTGTCGTATGCGTTCTTAATTTCGGCAAGTTCTTCCGGCATGTGTTTTTGGGCGAACTCAATGAGAAGTTGCGCTACTGCATCATCGCTGTATCCGGTCTTGAAATTCTCAATCAAAAAGTCCCGACGAATTACTGCCTTAGCTTTTGGAGTAAGGTTGGCAATAATCTGTATCTTTTTTTCTCCGGTTAGATATGGGGTGTGGTCTTCTTCAATGCCTACGATTGGGAAGTGTTCCTTGCGGAGTGAAGATAACAGGAAGAAATACATCATCTTGTCTTCGTCTGCTCCGAATTTGCTCTCGGTAATATCGGCATTGAGAATTTGCTCTTTGGTGTCCTTTACCGTTTTCTCATGGGCAATCTCCTTGTTACGGATGTCCTTTTTCTCTAACTTCTGAATTTCAGTCAGCTGTTCGCTATTCTTAGTGTTGCCTTGCTTGGCTACATCAATATAGCACAATGTGATGTCGTAGTGTCCTATCTGGGCATATAGTGAGATTTCGCCTTCCTCGCTTTTTCGGACAAGTTCCTTGCATTGTTCCGCATACTGTTCTACAGCCTTGTTATACCTGGCAATATCCTGCTGAAACTCTTCTTCTGTTTCGTACTCCTCTCGTTGTGGCTGCTGCGGAGTTTGTGGGTACTGTTTTTGAGTGAATGACAGTTTATCTAACTCATAGCCCAACTCAGCAAGTCGGTTGACTGCTGTCTCATCGCAATTGAACTCGTTGTACCCAAGAGAAAATGTCGGGTGTGTCTCCAATATCTGAACAGATTTCTTTACTATAAAATCAGTGTTCCTCTCTGCAAGACAACTTCGATTGGCACAACTGCCACAGCTGCCGTCACAGAAAAGTTCCATATTATTGGTGTTATGAGGGCATGAAAGACACTTCGATTTGTCGAAATGGAAACGCTTCAGATCTGTTGTATAGTGTTGTTCTATGTTCTTTGCCAGTTCTGATGCTTTCATTCCTCGCCATGTGCCGTAACCAGCGGTGTTTTTGAAATGCTTCTCGTACAAGTCCTGCTGTATGCTTTCGCTATATCGGCATATTTCGCTTGCCGCACTGATTGTCAGTTCATCATTCTCTAACAGCAAAGCGAATTCGGTAATGAGGTTATTGAACTTTAATCGTGTACGGATGTATGTTTCATTCTTGCCGAACTGAACAGCCAGAGATTTCGTATCATGGTGTCCGCTTTCCAAAAGCTGCTGATATGCATGTGCTTCTTCGATTGGGGAAATATCCTTGCGTTGAAGGTTCTCTGTAATAGCCATTTCTTTTGCCGTTTCAGTCGATACATTCATTACAAGTGCCGGTATCTCTGAAAGTCCGGCTATGACCGAGGCTCTATATCTACGTTCTCCGAAAATAATCTCAAATTTCTCGTTTCCGTCAATTGGTCTTATGCCAATAGGTTGGATGACTCCTTGTTGCCGTATGCTTTCTGCCAATTCGTTGAGTTTCTCCTCGTCAAAGTTCTTACGTGGATTGTAACTGCTCTGTTGGATGTTTGCCAATGCTACCATTGTGACACTTGCTGCTTGATTACCTGTAGTTTCCATAATTCATTGTTTTAAAATTGTTTATAAACTTTATTTCCCTTTTGTCGGTTACTTTCTGTCTAACCGCTTTGGGGTTTATGGTGCCTTACATGGCTGTCGGTACAGCCTATTCGACGCTTTTTTTGTGCAAAATACTCTTGCTCAGCAAGGAAGATTTTCCACAAAAATGCATTTTAAAGCGGATGAAAAGGCGCGACGGCCTAAATTTGCACCTATAAACCTATAGCGGTGGCAGGCAAGGAACAATGAAATACATGGAAAATACAAATGGGGCTGGGATAATATAAAAAGGGGGAGAGTGATAGAGATATAAGTGGTCGGGATTATATGAAAAATGATATATACATGTAAATCATACTGTTACGACATTCTTCAGAATCGAACGGCAATTGTGTTGGAACAAGGAGATTGTTTTACAATCTCCTATAATTATAAACCATTGATTGAGTTATTAATGATAGAATCGTCGTTATCGTTAAATATCTCCCTCGTAGCGTATCCGTCATTATCATTAAGGCTCACAGGCTCGGAGTATTCAGGTAAGGACTCACTATCTCCAAGTGTAAGACGGTTATCGGTAATGCCGGTCACGTCTCTGCAAGCCCAAGAGCGTATAATTGAAACTGCTTCTTCATAGCTTTCTGCTTCTACTGTAAAATGGTCACGTTCCCAAGTTATAACTTTAGTGTCTTGATAAAAATGAAATTTTTCCATAATTGATTTTTTATTTTCAGTTAGTACTTTTCCCTTTTGTTGCTTTTCAACATTCGGGTACAGATAAAATTATGTCGCAATAAGAGTTATCATGTTATATTTTGCAAGACTTCGTGACAAAATACTACACTTGTAGAGTGTGGAGATTTTGATACGAACCTATGGGCTCTGGTCTTGTTAAAATAGAAACCATGATATGTATCTTTGCGTCAGAATTTTAATGTCAACTCCGAATGTATATGTTACAAGAGAGCATTCTTGCTCTATAATAGGGAAGAACTTTTGACAGCTTAAAATTGGGAAATCGTGTGACTGAAGATTTATACTCATCATTTATGTTCCTTAGGTATCTACAATAAAACTTGGATTGGAAAACATAAGAATAGATTTCAAAATTTTTATATCAATCACATCACATTTTTACTATATATAGTTTAAAAAAATTCCAACTTAGCTTATAAGGAGAGTGTAATTAGTCTCCTTAAGCTGAGTTGGAATTAATATATTTATGCTTTTAATGCTTTTTTCTGTTACTGCTTTAAAATATTTATCCTACATCACTTAATTCGTGATCCAAATCAAATCTTAACACATAGAATGTACCGTCCTCTACATAACCAAAACACCTGTTACGCTTAGTGATTCTGAATTTCATAATACCTTTTTTCCACAGTTCTTGAGAAAAATAATCTTTACTCTTATTATTTTTCTTATATGATTTATAATCCAATCCTTTGTCCGTTGCAATCTTACTCCAGTCCAGTTCTTCAAACTTGCGGAATGAATCTATAAATTCATTCTGATTTTCATTATCAATAAGTGAAAATCCATTAGAACTATCAATATATTTGAAATTAAGTTTACCTTCAGTGAAACGAATAGTTATATACTTTTCAAGCGAAAGTTCACCTCTTTCAAAAAGGATAGAGTACAATTGCTTCTCTTTCCAGATATTTCCAACCTCAATCGTTTCATTACCTTTGGTTACAACTATAGGATGTTTCTCATACTGAGACTTTATAAATGATAAGAGACAATCAGAACGGGTGGCAGCTTCTGCAACGGAACTGCCAGAAACATCTTTTTTATCGACCAGATAATGCGCATTTGAGTCTTGCTGGGATTCATCATCCCAAAATGGGTCATTAATAGCACGTGCCAATGTGCTTTTATAACGTCTAGCTTCATCTATGATACGGGTTTCTGGTGCAATCAGTAGTTCATGTAGAGTTTTATTAGGAGTGGCTTTTGCCCCATAAAAATCTCCTCTCTTAAATAAGTACTTGATACCAAATGACAGAGTGTCCTGAAATGCCTTGTGAAAAGATGGCATCCCGTTTTTCCAGAAATCCAGACTATCACTAAATTGTCCATTTAATGATAGTTCATTAATAATGATACCCTCCATAATTCTATAGTTTCAAAATGGCATCTAAATCGATATCAAATTGTTCGAACATACCGGGAATATATGATTTGATTCCTCCCTGAGAAGTAAATTCAACAGATTCGGCATGTGTCAGTCCATTTCCATCTTGCTTAAAATTATATACCGCAACATCAGATAAGGCCAGTTTCTCTTGGCTGATCAGACGGCGAATACCGTTAAACAGGTGGTCGCTATGACTCTCTATGATAATTTGCACACCCGCTTTTGCTATTTGTGCCATTAAGTCAATCAGGTCGGCTTGTGCTTTTGGGTGCAGATGGATTTCCGGGTTTTCAATAATCACTAAGCCGCCTTTGGGAGTGGCAAAACAAGCAATAATTACTTCAGTAATAAAACTTACTCCCGTTCCGACATTGTAAGGATAGAGTTGTTTACCGCTACGGGTTTCATATTTCACAAAATGGTTATTCCCAGATGTCTCTACCATAAGCCGATAACCAGTTAATTTCTCCAATTGCTGATTAACCTGTCCTTCAAGAGTCTGGATGCCAGGAGTCAAAAGCAGAGAGTCTTCCAATGAGTCCAGACGATGCTTAGCATAATAATCAATAACATATTCACCATTACTTCCCAGTTTGTTTTCTGTATCGGGATTAATGGGATGTATATATTCGCCACCAGGACGTGTGGCTGGTAAGTATAGCAGATTTCCACTTTCAAAAAGCTTCAATAAATTCGCAGGAGCATCCTCTAATTGTTCGACTTCTGTTGACTGGAACAAGTCATCCCCAGGAGTAAAGGAAAGCTTAACTAGTTCTTCTTCATTACTTGAAATATTTATTTGGTATGACTTGGCATTAGTTATAAAATTCCTCACATCATTGAAATTCAATGCTTTCCCCCGTCGATCTTTCAAGCCATGTTTTCCTTTTTTTTCCGTTATGTTGTCTGAAGCAATCAATAAAGCTTGCAATGCAGTAGATTTTCCTGATGAATTTGGACCTGCAAACAGGTTCAGAGGCTTCAACTCCAATGAACAGCCTGTCAAACACTTATAATCATTTATAATCAATTTGTTTAGCATAAATTCAATTCATTAATAAGTTTGTTGATAATTTCATAACGCCTTACGGTCTGTTTTCCACTATCCACAGAACGAGTTAGTGTATCCAAATAAGCTCTATTACACATTAATTGCCTGTAAATTTCGTGAATCTGATTGTAAAAGTATTCTCCATCTCCATTTAACTTTGATAAAAGATAACTAAAGCTTTCAAAAAATGCCATGTTTATAGGCCTTTTTTTACCTGGGGATGAAGGTAATCTGAATCCACCGAACGAAAGCAATTGCATGGATAGCTCCATTGCATGAGTAAATCGGAAATCCAATTCTTTAAATACATTGTCTTCTGGATTCAAACGGTTGAGAAATCTCATTGTTTTCCCTAAAAAATCTTCCAAATTACTCCTATATTCCAAAAGCTCGTTAGTATCAGGATCTATAGTAATATGTTCCTGCCACAAGTAAAATGCTACAAACCGAAGTACCATATACCTGTCTTTCATATGATTGTCAGGAATGGTATGCTCTGTCGCTTCAACAAAAACCTTCTTTTTAGCCAGCTTGTTAATTAGTTCTGTTGCATTTCCCTGATAAAGTGCATTTCGCATCTCCTGATTATTAAGACGTGTTCCTCCACGGTTCACTCTGTCGAACAAATCAAAAGTAACACGGTCGCTAGTAGGGGCCTTAATCACATGTAAGGTCAGGGAACAATCTTCTATCTTATTTTGTTCCAGTGGAGTAAGATCATTAAATCGGCAGCCTCTCTTATTTTTTAGAATATTTAATTTTCCTAATGCAAACTCATTATTGATAAAACTAAACAATGTGCTCAAGCGCTGTTTCCCATCTACAATGATATAAACGCCTTTTTCATCCTCTTTCACATAAATCAGAGGCAAGGGGATACCCATAAGAATGGATTCTATCAGTTCGCTTTTCTGTTTAAGATTCCATACTAAACCTCGTTGGAAGTCTGGGGCCAGATTCAGCATAGGAGGAGTCTTTTCCCATTTCCGTTTCAGTTGGAACACAGAAGCAGAATCTCGGGCAATGTTCAGTACTGCATCCGGATATACAGAATCTGGCTCACGGTTTTGTTGATTGGAAACTGTTTGCATGGTATATTCTCCTTCAAAATCAATTAATAACTCCTTTTTTGCTTAACTTTAGTGCAAATATACAACGTTTTTCTGACACTATCTCTAAATCATTCATCTTTCATAAATTAACATAGGAATTTTGATTAAAAATAATATGATATTTTTTTTATTGCATTTTAATCAATCAACTATTATTTTTAGGATAGTAACACCAATAAAGCCTATTATAGGGTAAAAAAACGTAGATGTATCATAGAATGTTTTCTTTATTAATTATTTGATAATTTGTAATTGAATAAGTCAAAAGAAGGTTCCTATTTCTATTATACACTACTAAAGGTCTGAAAACCATTTTGGAAGATAATAAAAAAATAATTTGAACAATTGTTCAAAAATGATTTTTTT
>OMBB01000031.1_pt1 | contig 96809 bp, 76 predicted proteins | sample 1673961 | NCBI WGS metagenome assembly OMBB01 (sample SAMEA103958135, study PRJEB25191) | human gut metagenome | reverse complement strand
TTGTTTTTTGTTTCACTATAAAGTTACTAATAATCAATGAATTAGCAAAGGGTAAGACGAACTATTTTAGCTCGTTTTACCCTATTTTTTACGCAATCCTTATCCCGAACTCGCGTTATTAAGAAATAGTGTAACAGCCATAGAATATGCTTTGACAGGCGCTATTAAGGATGCACTAAAATCAATGAAAAAAATTGTAGATGATGAGCACAAACAAATAATGCAGATTAGTAGAATGCTTAAAGATTATGACACATATAAAAATCAAAGTCTTGAATTCTTTTTGAATTATCTAAAAGACGATTTAAAAATAGAGGTAACAGGTCTAAGAAGTGGTACTGCTAAAAACTTTTATTCAAGTAAAACTTATTCGGATTTTGCTTTGTATGTATCATCGCCAGATATAAAAAGTTTGAAAGATAAAACTATTCACAAAGCAAAAGGTGATGAGTTCGAAAACGTCCTGGTTGTATTGGGAGAAGAAGCGAATATTAAATTTTTAACAGAACCTAAACTTGACGGCACAAAAGATGAACAAAGAGTATATTATGTTGCAGTTAGTCGTGCCGCTAAGAGATTGGCTATCTGTGTTCCAACATTATCGCAAGAGAACGAGAACATATTAGCAACTCTGCCAATAAAAATAGTTCGATTGTAAGTTTTTGCTATAAAGTCCCTACAATGTTAAATTCCTCTACCTCCGTTCCATAGGTTTCAAGGTAGACAATAGTTTTTTGCCCGACACTCATGGTATTTCCGCAATGCCTTGGTTCGTGCAAATTACAAGAACGCCATAAAAGGAATTGATTACACCTCTGTGTATTTGGAATATTTCTTCCGAAACCAGTTGCTGGGAGAAAAATGGAACTTGCGTAACCGTTATCTACATAGCCATGCAACAGATGAATGTAAGGTGCAGCCCAATCTTGCAGGTGGAATAAACAATAAGCAAGAAGAGTGTGAGTGCGGGACAAGTACAGGACAAGCTGTGCACGGATAATGCTAATGTCAAACGGCTGATTGTTGTAATTGGAAATAAAGAATTATCTGTGAAGAGTATGATGAATGCTTTGGAATTAAAGGGAAGAGACAATTTTCTTAATCTTTATCTAAAGCCTGCCATCGGTGATGGTTATGTTTGTTTGCTATATCCCAACTCGTCTCGTCATCCTCGTCAGAAATATCTTCTGACCGTGAAAGGGTTTGCGGTGTATGAGGAGTGTATCAAATCAAAGTGAAAAATCTGCCAGAGCTTGCTCCCTTAAGGCGCTTAGCCGAGGATGCTTGGCTTGTCCAAGAACTCCTTTGGGAGTGGTAGCCTGATGCGGTTTTCTCAAAACCGGTAATTAGGCTTACTGATTTTGAAAATCGTTGTTTTAGCGGCATCGAGCAAGCTCGTTGAAAAACTAAAAAAGCCAGTGCTCTTTGTGCATCCTATGTGAGGAGTGCATTGAGCATTGGCTTGACATTTATGAGCAATTGTTGCTACTTAGCCTCTGTATGAGCAATTCAAGAAAGGAACAATCTCGGTTGTCTCTTTCAATCGGTCACCGATACGCTTGCCGTACACCTCTGAGATTTGCTGAGGGGTGAGGTTGGAAGTGATGATGGTCGGCAGTTGATGTTCGTATCTGTAGGATATGAGGTCGATGATGGGACTGAGCACATTACCGTATTCGATGATTTCGCGAGGCTCGGTGCCAAGGTCGTCTATTGCCAGAATATCTTTGTCCATGAGTAACCGCCAATCTTTGGGGCGTGTTTTGCAGATGTTGGCAAGGTCTTTGGCATTGTAGAGGCTGATGCCGAAACTCTGACCTGTCACTTGATTCTTGATGCCCAAATGATTGACGAGGTTCTGCATGGCATAGACAAAGGTCGTTTTGCCATTGCCACAACCGCCAGCAAGCAACAGACTGTTCTTGCCAGACATGCCACAAAGCCAGTGGGCAACACTTGCAATTTGTTTACGCAACTCGTCACCATTCCGAAATGTATGGTTGCGATATTCCACTTCTACCGAGATGGCTGCTGTCAGATACTGAGCTGCCGTTTCGCTGTTCGTCGGCAACTTAAAACGAGCCTTCATAGGCTTGCGGTGAAGTAGCTGTAACTTCAATACTTCGTTTACTTTCATAATTTTGCTTGTTAAAATTGTTGTTATTTGTCTTGAGATATTCTTTTTTCATCTTGTTGAAGAAATGACTGCGGCAGTCTGACTCTTCCTTCTCCGTAACCTTGCAGATGCGGAGGTAGGCAAAGAACTTGTGGATGTATGGAATGAGGTATACAGACTCTGATATTCGATGATCGTTCAGTTGACAGATGATGTTCTTCTGCCATTCCACATCCTTGACCAAAATCTTTTCCAAATCATCAATGCTCATGCGTGTGTGGTGATTAGAGGTTTCTTTGTTTATGTTTTTGTCTTTAATAATGGTTGCATGAGTGGTTTCGGCATCAGTCTTATGAGCGGTACTGTCAGCAGTTTCGTCATCGGTTTCAAATGTGCGGATATGATAGGTTGGGGCGCGAGAATGTTGAACACCCTCCGTAAAACCGATAAGTCCTTTCTTCTTCAGTCCGTTGCGAGCACGGATGAGTGTGGCTTTAGTCATACCAGTAGATGCACAGATGATGGCCGTGGCGCAGGCAATAGGCATCTGCCAATAGTTGTGGTTCGCCTCGTTGAGCAGATAGAAGTAGAGTGTCGTCTCTGCCATGGTGAACTGCGTGTTGCGGTTGGTCTCCCAAAAGCGATTAATCAACTTGATATACTCCATGACTACATTCCCCAATTAGATTTTGGCTTGTGCCTTACCGTGATGCGCATCTGTTCGGCAATACTTTCTGTTGTTTGCGAAGAAGCGTCTTGCTTGGCATCCTCCATCCACGCCATCAACTCCGAGCGCTTGAACTGGAGCATCTTGCCTGGCTGATAGAATGGAATCTTATGCGCTTGCGTGAGTGCATAGACCGTGGACTTGGCCCGACCGAGAATCTTGCATGCTTCATCAATGCCAATCATCGGTTCTACTTGCGGTTTGTTACAATGTTTCTGCAACGCTGCTACTGTACTTTGCAGCGTGTCAACTTTCTTAATCAGTTCAGAAATAGCCTGAGGCATTGCCTCGAATGTGATATTGTCCATAACTTTCTGGGTTTTGATGTTTTGTGCTGCAAAGTTCTGTGGTTATTCTTTATCCCGATGGTTATTTCATAGATAACCGCTTGTTTGTAAGCAATAACCGTAACCGCATTCTTATGGTACCAGAGACTCGTCTTTGGGAATATTCTCTATCGTACATTTGACGTAAGTGTCATTCATCTTTCGGTAGATTGTCTCCTCGTTGGTGTTTTCAAGAATCATCGGAAAAGCGTTCTTGATGAAACGGCATGAAGTTCTTCGGTCTAAGGCATTCAAGCGAGTCCACAGATTCCAAATCAAGTGGTAGAAGTCAATAGGCCGAAGTCCTTTTGTGTCGTTAATGGCAATCATAATAGGAGTGCATCTTATGATGCCGTTGGCATACTCTTCAACCAAATGCAATAGTTGGGGCATTAATTCCTCGGAGAAATATTGGACAACAACCCTTCTTATGTATTCCTTGCATTGAGTGACAACCTCCTGTCGTTCTTTTTCCTTGATATTAATCTCTTGCACAGGCATAACATTATGATCTTCTATCTTTATAGGCTTAGGTTTTTTGTCCGTATATTCAGGAACAACAGGTTTTCTTGCTGATGGCTTGTGCCTTGTCATTCCCTCCTTACATACTGACAACAGGACTACATAGACAGAATAAGAGACAATGCCTTCAATGCCAATGGAATATATTCCCAAAACGACATGGCATTTCAATCCATTAACGACATAAATATAGGAGGTGGCGCAAATGAACAGCGTCATTATCAGGTAAATGTTGGTATATACGATCTTTGTAATATTCATAATATGATGCGATTATGTGAGTTTTGTTAATACAAAGTTATCGCTCATTCAAGCAAAGAATAGAAAGGACTATCAGATAACAACCTTTTTGAGGGGTAAAAAGCAAAATTGGTTCCATTCAGAAGGTAGAATAGAACCAATAGAGAAGGTTCAAGCCTATCGTCTTCAACGATAAAACTTGGAATTAAAAAACTCAGAACTGCTATTTCAGGGTAATCCTATTGACCGTCTCACGTTTCTTGTCATTCACAAGGTCGGCATAGATTTGTGTTGTGGTGACATTCTTGTGTACAAGCATCTTGCTGACCGTATAAATGTCTGTGCCTGAGGCAATCTGCAACGTGGCGTAAGTATGACGGAAACAATGGAATGAGATATGCTTCTTGATACCAGCTGTTGTAATCCATTTGCGGAGTGGATAATTCACCATGCTTCTGGTAAGTCCACGAAAGACTTTGCCTTCTGTGCGTTCACCGCAGAGTTGTAAGGCTTCATCACTGATGGGGAGCATCGTTTCTGTATCCGTCTTTTGAATTCGGATGCGGACACAGTAGCCAAGGTCGGGAGCCAACTGAATGTCATCCCATGCAAGATTGAGGATGTCGCTGATTCGTAGTCCTGTAAGGCAGGAGAACAGCGAGGCTTGTTTCAATACCGGAATGTCGCATGGAGTGGCAGCTAACTTCTTTAGTTCTTCTGAAGTTAGAAACTCCTTGCGCACATCGTCCGTTTCAATCTTTTCCAAGAAATCGTTCACATTTTCCTTAATCATCTTTTCTCGATAGGCGATGTTGAGGAAACCACGGAATGTGGAGTAATAACCAGCTGCCGAGTTCTTGCTGATTTTAAGATGTGTGAGTCGGAGCTGGTTTGTTCCGAGCAGGTATTCACGGAATTTCTTGCAGAGGTCTACCGTTACTTCTCCACAAGTGCAATGGCCTTGCACGAAGTTGAAAAAGTGTTTGTATACAATGTCTCATTTCTGGTCTTGTCCTCTACATTTCTTCTTATAGTAGGCGAGGAAATCGCTTTTCATCTTTTCATGGTCAAGGAATTCGAACTTCTCGTTGATGAGTGAAGTGACTCTCATGCAGCGTATGGCTTCGGCTCGCTCAATCATAGAGCGGTTAAACTCTCGTTCTGCATCATTCCTTGGCTTGGCAAAGATGTAGATGCCAAGATATTCCCTGCGTGTCATCTTCATCGTTTCGGGATTGCGGATGGCAGGATAGAAATCGAGATATAGGGACAAGCGTCCGTTGGTGATGGGGCGTCGGAGTAGCAACACCGTGGTACATGTGTGATAGTGTGACATAAAATTTTTCGTTTTGATGTTTTGTGATTGAATGTGCGTGCAAAGTAAGGCGGTTATTCTTGCAGTGTCGGGTTATTCGTGAGATAACCGCAGACAAGTAAGATATAACCATAACCTTACCGTTCAATAGAAGGTGGTGCGAACAGTTCGTCCAACTCTTTCTTGGACAACTTCACATACTTTCCTTCTTGCACCTTGGGAATGTTGTAGGTCTTCGCATAATGATAAAGTTGGTCACGGGTAACATGAAACTTTGCCATAGCCTCTTTTACGGTGTAGTATTGTGGCGCATCAGGTTCGGCAATGCCTTTGGCTATATCCACATGGCATTTGGAGTAGAGTACTTCCTTCTTTATTCGCTTCTTGGGTATCTTGAAATTAGAAACAAAAGTATAGACGGCTGTGGTAGTCATGTTGAACTTCTCTTTTATGTCTGCCACAGAATACCACTCCGTGATGCTTGCGTCCACGGCTTTCTTGGCAAAGTAAGAATCTATATGTTTCTTGCTCCAATAAGACTTGCCACGCTGAAACACTTTCGGAAAAGTCTCGCTCTTGGCAATCTTGTACAACCCCGACTCGCTGATGCCATACTTCTGAAGAATTTCAGAGGTTGTGTAGAACTCGGTGATAGGTTGGCTTGATTTTCTTTTCCGTTTTTCGTGGTTGTCGTCAAGCATCACATCAATATCTTTTCTTTTAATGAGAGTAATACGAGTGCTAATGTGAGATGCTTTTAGCAAACCTTTATCAATAAGGTAATAGACATTACGAGTAGACAATCCCAATAGGACTGCCACCTCCTTGGGCGACAAAATTGTTTTGTCTCTGATTTTCTCAATAGGTCGGGTGTTTGTCTCATTTTCTATTGCGGCAATTCGTTGCTCTCGTCTAAATTGTTTGTAGGCTCTTGAATTGCACGTCTTGCTACAAAAACGTGTCGTAGACTTCCATGCGACAAACGTATTCCCACAATACTCACATACTTTGTGAATTTCGATTTTGCTTGCGGTCATTTTCTCAATTAGTTTGGTTAAACATGTTGTTACTTCCTCCTGTTAGACATCTTGATAAAGGAATAATCGTGAATGATAGCGAACCATTGTGAAATTCCTCCATCATCTTGCCCACGTTCAGAGTCTCTCTTTTCCCTTGCGGTACGAGAGAGGTACGAAAATAGACGCAAAAACGGTCACAATCGATTTCTATCGAGAGTGACCGCAAAAAGAAAAGCGCTCGGAGTGAGCGCTTTAACTATAGAATGTGAGATTTGTTGAGTGTTTTTAATAGGCAATCACTTTCCAACACAGAAATTTTTGAAAATATTGCCAAGTACCTCATCGGTGGTGACCTCGCCAGCAATATCGCTAAGGTGGAAAATGCATTCACGTAAGTCTTGGCTGATAAAGTCGCCAGAAAGGCCGCTGTCAAGGCCATCAATGACGCGATCGATAGCTGTGAGAGCTGCACGTAATGCTTCGTAATGGCGTAAGTTGCTAACTATGGTGCCAGCTGATGTGGTGGCAGATTGTAGCTTGAGTAAGGTGGCTGTTAGTATTTGATGCAATTGGTCGATTCCTTCAGACTTTTGTGCGCTGAGTGAGAGCAGCTTTACATCAAGGTCAGAGGTTGACAGTTGAGACCTTAGATAGTTCTTGGCTTGTGTAAGGGTGGAAGGAGTAACTATGTCTTGTTTGTTGAGTATGATGATAAGTTGCTTTCCTTGAGTGGCTGGTAATATGTTGGCAGAGAGTTCGGCGTACTGTGTTTGATATTGAGTAAGATCCACAAGCCATAGCACAATGTCTGCTTCGCTGATTTTTGCAAAGGTTCGGTCAATTCCCATGCGTTCTACTTTGTCGGTAGTGTGGCGAATGCCGGCAGTGTCAATAAAACGCACCAGGGTGCCGCTTACGTTGATAGTCTCTTCAATAGTATCGCGAGTGGTGCCACGTACTTCGCTTACCAGGGCACGTTCTTCGCCCACTAAGGCGTTGAGCAGTGTTGATTTGCCTGCATTGGTCTCGCCGACGATGGCCACAGGAATACCACGTTTGAGTGCGTTCCCCAAACGGAATGACTGGCATAGGGCCGATATGTGGTCGTGAATTTCGTGAGCCAAGTCACGTAGTTCCGTACGCGAGGCGAATTCCAAGTCTTCATGGTCTGAAAAATCGAGTTCTAACTCAAGCAACGATGTGATGTGTAGGAGTTGGTCGCGTAATTGGGCGAGTTCTTTACTGAATCCACCTCGCATCTGCTGCATGGCCATGCGGTGATTCGCTTCAGTGGTTGAGGCTATGAGGTCTGCCACCGCTTCGGCTTGACTAAGATCCATTTTGCCATTCAAAAAGGCTCTTTCTGTATATTCACCAGGGCGTGCCATGCGACAGCCTTGTGCGAGCAACAGTCTAACAATTTGCGCAAGAATATATTCAGAACCATGGCATGATATTTCGCAGGAATCTTCGCCTGTATATGAATGTGGTGAGCGAAACAAACTGATGAGAACTTCGTCTATGAGTTCGTCTGTGTCGGGATTTATTATATTTCCAAACGTGATAGTGCCCCCGTGTCTTTGGTCAAGGGGCATGCTACCCTTAGGCTTGAATATTTCTGAAGTTGCAGATATGGCTTGAGGCCCTGATACCCGTACGATGCCGAGTGCACCGCCAGACGGCGTTGCTATGGCGCAGATGGTGTCCATTTTGATAAATTTTGATTTCAGTGTAAGTATGGAGGAAGTTGCTTTTCATGAAAGCAAGCGCAGTAGTATGCAAAGTTACAATTTCTTTTGTACGGCAATGGTGCCGCTATATAGTATTTTTGTTCGTTTTATTTCTGATTTACACGTTTTCAGGCAGATAGAGAAGTCTTTTGCCTTTTTGCTTTGTGTAATGCGTTCTTTGGATTATCTTTGCATAAGATAGTCTATGGTTCGGCAAAGATCACAAGTAAACTTGTACCTCTGCACTCACCTTGCACTATCTTTACATAAGATAGGCTGCGGTTCGGTTTTGTAGTACATAAAGCAGCTGCAGCTCGATATATTTGTTGCAATCATTTAATATTATTACATCATAGCTAATGACAAATCTATTCTCATCGAAAAAAATCCTGGCGCTGGCAGCTTGTTGCATGTTGTCTGCGGGTGCTTTGTGGGCAGACATTAACCCTAAGCCGTTTGTTGTCCCCGAACTTAAAACATGGAGTGGCGCTGAGGGCCAAACCGCTCTATCGGGGCGTATCGTAGTAAAAAATGCCAAGTTAAAGGCAGTGGCTGCGGCTTTGGCTGCAGATTACAAGGAAATGTTTGGCAAAGAGTTTACCATTGTGAATGGTGCAACAAAGGGCGGTGACGTAGTGCTGTCGCTGAAGAAAGATAAGGCTTTGGGCGACGAAGGTTATACAATGAATGTTGGTAGTGCAGTTGAAATAACAGCTGCCACCGAACGTGGCGCATTTTGGGCAACACGTACATTGTTGCAGATCGCTGAGCAACACAAGGATGGTAATTTGCCAAAAGGTAAAACAACTGATGTGCCTGAGTATAAATTGCGCGGGTTCATGATTGATTGTGGCCGTAAGTTCATACCGATGAGCTATTTGCGCGATTTGGCAAAGATAATGGCCTATTACAAAATGAACACGTTGCAGGTGCACCTTAATGACAATGGCTTCCGCCAGTACTTTGGTGGTGATTGGAACAAGACGCAGGCAGCTTTCCGCTTGGAGTGTGATACGTATCCAGGTTTGACTGCTAAAGATGGTTCATACAGCAAGCAGGAATTTATAGACCTTCAAAAGTTGGCTGAGCAGAATGGGGTAGAGGTTATTCCAGAAATCGACGCTCCAGCACATTCACTTGCTTTTACCCAATATAAGAACGAGATTGGTAGCAAGGAATATGGTATGGATCATCTTGACCTCTTCAATCCTGAAACATACAAGTTTATGGACGGATTGTGGAAGGAATATATTGGAGGTAAAAATCCAGTATTTATAGGCAAGCGCGTACATATTGGCACCGATGAGTACTCAAATGCCAAAAAAGATGTGGTTGAAAAGTTCCGTGAGTTTACTGATCACTATATAAAATATGTTGAAAGCTTTGGTAAACAGGCCGTTGTGTGGGGCGCTTTGACGCATGCCAATGGCGATACAAAGGTTAAGAACAAGGGCGTTTTGATGGATATTTGGTACAATGGTTATGCGGACCCTGTAGAAATGAAAAAGCAGGGTTACAAACTGGTTAGCATACCTGATGGACTGGTTTATATTGTGCCCGCAGCTGGTTATTACTATGACTATCTTAATTGTCAGTATTTATATGAGCATTGGACACCTGCTGTAATTGGTAACAAAACCTTTGAGGAGAATGATCCCATGATAGAGGGGGGTATGTTTGCTGTATGGAACGACCATGCAGGTAATGGCATATCAACAAAGGACGTTCACCATCGTGTATATCCTGCATTGCAAGCTCTCGCTGTAAAATGCTGGACTGGTAAGTATACTAAAATGCCTTATGCAGAATTTGATAGCAAACGTGCAGAACTGAGTGAAGCACCTGGTGTGAACGAATTGGGACGCTTGGGCAAGCCTGGCAGCGTGGTGCTTGAAAAAGCAACAGTTAATGCCGGTGAAACGCTCAATGCAGAGGAAATAGGTTACAACTATGCAGTGACATTCACCATAGATGGCAAACAAGAAGCTAATGGCACCGAGCTTTTTCGCTCAGCTAATGCCGTAGTTTATCTTGCAGATCCGGAACAGGGCAAGTTGGGTTTTGAGCGTGATGGTTACCGCAACCTCTTCAACTACCGTATCCCTGCTGGTGAGAAACACACAATCACTATTGAGGGGACTAACAAAATGACACGTTTGTTAGTAGACGGCGCGGTAAAGGAGGAACTTGGGCCGAAGACACTCTATGTTATGCGTGACCAAGACAGAGCACATTACCAGGTGAAGGGCACTTATACCTATGAACCGGTGGTATATCAACCAACAGATCAAATCTATTACCAGCGCACCTTGGTGTTCCCACTTCGTAAGGCTGGAAACTTTAAGAGCACTATTACTAATCTCAAGGTTGAGGCTAAGTGATTGTCAGCTGATAATAAAACAATGAAATAGAGAAACGGGCGAGATGCGTTGTAAAAGACGCTTCTCGCCCGTTAACTTTATATCAAGATCAGCAATTTTAGAATTAGAGCATAATTGTAAGCATCCCATGCAGGCCGTATTGAAAAAACTCCTATAAAGTCCGAATTTTGCAGACAAAAGCACTTATATTTCTTGCATATTACTCGTCTTTTATTAGTATTTTTGCAACTGAATATGGTTGTTAGTCAGCTGTTTTGCCAGTTGCACACGACTGTTATTACTATGAAATGTTTGTCTAATAATCAAACTCTGAAGTATTATATGCAATACGCTTTCTGTGATGAATTCGGAGCCTTTGGCTTTACTTTTGAAAAGCCAAACGTCTCTACCCACTTTATTATCACTGCCATCATAGTGAATGACAGCGACATGCCTGCTCTACGTGACTCCGTAGAAGCTGTACGTAAAAAACATTTTCAGACAGGAGAGATGAAATCAAGTCATCTTAAAAACAATCACGCTCGTATTAGAAAACTTCTCGACGATTTGATGCCATTGCCGTTTAATATATACTATCTTGTTGTTGACAAAAGAAAGATATATGAACAGAGTGGACTTAGAATAAAAACATCGTTTTATAAGTTCTTGAACCAGATGGCTTATAATGCTCTCCAAAAAAGTTTTCAGAAACTTACCATAGTTGCTGATGAAACTGGTAGCAATGAGTTTATGCAATCATTTTCAGAATATATTAAGGACCATAATCCTGCTCTTTCTTTATTTGATGAGTTTAATTTCCGTTTTAATAAGAGTGAACATGGTGTCCTTGTTCAATTAGCAGACATTATGTCTGGATGTTTAGCATTCTGTTATGATGAAAACAAAAAAAGTAAGGCTGAGGGTTCTAATTACAAAACATATTTAGGCAAGAAAATCATAGGAATACAGGAGTTTCCAAGAGATCCAGTAACATTCCGTGTGGAAGATCAGATTAATTTTGATAGTCGGGTTGATGCAACTGTAGCTAACTTATGTTTTAGAAAAGCGTTGGCATTCAAGCAGGAATTCGAGAATAGAGACGCTGATGAAAATTCGAAAATGCAAATTGCAGTTCTTGATTATCTTTTATTCCGTTTCATGAACAATTCTGTGAGAAGATACATTTCAACACAAGAACTGCAAAATGATTTGGAACGAAAGGGATTTGAAAGACTTTCAACTCAGTCTTTCCGAAATAGAATTATAGCCAAGCTCCGAGATCATGGCGTGATAATAGCAAGTAGCAATAAAGGTTATAAGTTACCATCCAAGAAAAGCGAGGTCGAAGACTTCATAAAAAAGACACAAGGGATAATTGAACCAATGCTACATCGATTGAAACTGTGCTGTAATGCAATTAAATTAGGAAGTAATTGCACTATTTTCATGTTAGATGATCCTGAATATAGTACGCTCAAAAAACTAATAAAAGTAGAATAACTTAATTTTCAAGTTGGTATGAAATTTCGTCACTCAATAAGAAACTCCCAAAGCTTTCTTTTCTCGGCAAAGGAATCTGATGATGCATATTATGATGTAGCCTATGAATTGACAAAGAAACTTTTCATAGGTATGGCCAAATATGCGTTGGCTTTCAATTCTACCAAGTATGATATTTATGAGCCACCATTTGTCTTTAGAGAACGCCAATTAGATACACTGATTATGCCGGTATTGGCTTCACTCTGCAAAGGACTCGCGTTTGCTGAATATCCAATGATTCGAAACAGCCAAAAGAAGGGATTAGAAATTGAGAACTCTCAAGGACGTGTTGACTATTGGTGCATTTATAAAGACTATAGCGTTGTTATTGAAGTGAAGCATAGTTACGACAATTTCGAAACACCATGCACAAACGATGAGCGCTTACTGCAAAGATGGAGAACCATGAATATCGTTCAACTTGGAAATGTGAAAGACGATATAAAACACTTTGAGGAAAGAACAAAAGGTGTAATTCGCCTTGGTCTGCATTTCGTTACGTCTCACAGCAGCACAAATCCGTCTGACAATATACGCGAGACTTATATCTCACAAGAAAGAGTGATGCTTGACCGACTTTACAAAGATCTAAAGACTGTTGCATTTCCAGATTTTATGTCTGTATGGGAGATGGATAAAGATATGGTTTATTATGACAATGATAGAGCATATCCAGGATTGATAGTCATGGCAAAGTTTTTCAAAGATATTAAACACAAAGGTTCAGAAGATTGATATGAAAGCAATTAAGCACGTATTACTTAAAGGAAATGAAAGTTTCCTTGATCATACAAAGAGTATTGCTTTATACGGCAAACTCTATTGGCGCAAGTCTGACAAGAAACTTAATGTTGGTGACATCGTGTATCTTTTTATGTCAGGTAAAGGACGTTATCAAATCAGATACAAATTAGAAGTAACCAACACAAGCGTGCCAAGACAAGACGAAAAATGTTGGTTGGCTCCATTTGTTCCTGATAATGATTGCTTTGAGTTCACTCCTGTTGCAGCCATGTATGAAGGCGAAGAACTTGGATATAATGAACTGGAATCGATAGGTATCAGCAGATATGTTCAGTATTATGTCCTCAATAACGAACAGATAAGCTTCATCGATAAATACTTTGAGTAGCACTATAACAGAAACTTTGTATGATTGGCGCAATTATTGGCGACTTAGCAGCATGGACTTGGGAAAACGATCATGAGAAGTTTTACCCATCCTTGATTTCAGAGAAAGCATTGCTCTCTGAATTTGGGCTTTCTGTGCTTGCAACTGCAGATGCACTTGACTTTAATCTATTCATAAACGAAGCAGAATATCAGGAATACATTCGTCCATGGTTTCGTGCTGTCAATGACGATGTCGTATGCTACTCTGAAGGAGTTAAGGAGTGGATTGAAAAGCAAGACTATAACTACAACTATAATACAATGGCTATAGGAATTGCAATGGTAAGAGTGATTCCTTGCGCATGGTATCAAGAGAAAAGTCAGGACAACTGCGGTCTAATTTTTGAACAAAACCTTGAGAAAGAAGCATGGTACTCCTTACAATTCCTTCGTAAGATAATATACTTGTTGAGAAATGGTAAGACAAAGGATGAAGTCTATGCAGAACTTGGAGGTGTTTTCAAAGGTTGCCGTCACGATTGGGACTGGCGGAATCAAGAATCTCCAATACCCTACATTCTCAGAGCTTGGGATGCATTTTACAATGCTTTCGACTTCGGTAGTGCTTTGCACAATTCCATGAGAATGAAAGGAAATAAAAGACTTTTGGGTACATTAACAGGAGCTATCGCTGAAGCTATGTATGGATGTCGCAACTACTTCATCAAGAAGAAATACGCTGATGAAAATCATTGTGTCAATGATATTTGCATACCTTTGAAGATCAACGAACGGTATCATAGAACTATATCAAAGATTAAACGACAAAAAGAATGGGCAAGGGTATTTTGGGCAAAGAATGATGCTCGTACAAATATCGAATATCATCACTTCACTCATATAACAACCCCTTTTAAAGAAAAGGTCATCTCTCCTGAGTTACATCGACGTATCATCAAGTCGTTTGAACCAGGATGGGAAGATCGATACAGTTTCTATCTAGATAATGGATGGATATATGTTTGCAGAAGCTTTGTTCTCCTTGGGAGATTTAGATTTAGAAAATTGGAAGACGGGACTTATCGAATATTTGATGTTCAAGAGTCCGATGAGAATGGTTCATCTGTAACAGGTATCGATGAAGCTTTATATTCTGTTGAACACAATTGGCTTTATCTGGAATCACCATATAAATACCTCAGTCAGTATTATTCGGAAGTGACTACGGAAATGCCTAAGGAGTATGAAGGTACACATAAAGCTGATTTTTGGCATGGAGAAATGATGCTTCACGAAGACGGTGATAATATTGGGCAATGGATAGAGGCTGGAATGGATACACTCGAAAGGCAAAATGATATTAGACTATATAAGTTTGCTAAAGAGTTGGGCAAGGAACGCTTTGGTGTTGCTTACTATATAAATGAACTTTACGCAAAGTGGTGCCCATATGATAATCTTGATTGGATCTTTGAATATTGAGAACGTGGAGGGTTTGTAGTATATTACAAACGGCTTGAACAAGGCAGGCTCAGTACTTCCATATTCCATCATAAAATGCAACAGCTTTTGTAGATATAAGATGGGATGAAATGGTGCTACTCATGGAAGGTATCAGACTTGGGACCAAAAGGCGGAAACGATATAATATTATCAAAGAAACGCTTTGACAATCAGCTGTGATATCAACGCTTATCCAAACCTGTGAACTTTTGGGGATAAATTCCAAAGATTGGTTATCCAAGACGTTTCTCAAAATCGCTGCGCAAAATAATTACAATCCAGAAACATTATTACCTTACCATTACGTATAAAACAAATAAGCCAAGGTCCTGATAGATTGACTTTGGCTTATTTGTTTTCTACAATACGGCCTGTATGGGATGTTTACCATAATTTTGTGGTGCAGATTGTTTGTGGTGTCCTTGCGGTTATGCAAGGTCAACCACTGTTATGCCAGCACCGCCAAATTGTATATGCTCATCGTGAAAATGTTTGACACCGGGTACTGTTTTTAGATAATTGCGTACCAGCTCGCGCAAGGCCCCAGTGCCAGTGCCATGTAATATGCGCACTTTTGATTGTTCCAGTTGTATGGCGTCATCAATAAAATATGACACAGCCGTCAATGCCTCGTCAATGTGCATGCCACGAATGTCTATCTCAGGCTTGAAATGCAGGCGTTTCTCGTACATAGCGTCGCGCGTTTCCTTGCTGACGAACGTGGCATTTTGCGTGAGAGCAGTATTTCCCTCTTTGGGCGCTTCGCAAGGTTCGAGACGGCTAACGGGCACTTGGGTGTAGAGCATGCCGAATAATACGCGCGCACTTTTGCCAGATATGCTTTCAATTCGTCCAATAGAAGATTGCCCTATGATGCGTACATAACTCCCGGCACGTAGGACTTTGTTATTGTTTGAAGGCGATACAGATGACTGACTATTACAGCTGTTAGAAAGATTGCGGAGTTTGGTTGCTGCAATTTTTTGTTCAGCCGCGCTTTTGGCTTTAGCACTGTCGCCACCGTCAGCTTTACGCTGTTGGCGACGTTGAATTTTGGCAATTTTGCGTGCAATGCGGTCTTGCTCGTCAGTATCTGTTTCAATTTGAGTCTTAAACTCGGCAAGTTCGTTCCTTAGATTTTTAGTCTTCTCCTTTTCAGCTTGCGCCTCTCGAATGTTTCGAATTGTATTTTCAATACGGGCATTCGACTGTTCTATCAAGTGTTTGGCTTCGGCTTTCGCATCAGCCATCACCCTTTTGCGCTCCAGCTGGAAGTCTGTCATCTCCCGTTCATACCGTGCGATGGTACTTTCTAATTGTTGTTCTTTTAAGGTAATGTTTCGGCGCTTAGCCTCCCAATACTCTTTGTTACGAACAATGTCCTGTACATATTTGTCGCTCATGACATAATCTTTCCCAACCAATTTTGAAGCATAATCAATCACGTCGGCGGGGATACCCATCTTCCGTGCAATTTCGATGGCAAAAGAACTACCAGGATTACCAACCTTAAGTTTGAATAATGGCTGCATCAGTTTGCTATCGTAAAGCATGGCACCATTTACTACAGCACGTGTCTGTTCTGCAAAATGTTTCAGATTTTGATAGTGGGTGGTAATAATGCCGAAATTCAAATTGTCAATGAAACGCTTAAGAATAGCTTGTGCCATTGCGCCGCCAATTTGTGGTTCAGTACCCCCTCCAAATTCGTCGATAAGCAGGAGACTACGCGAATTTGCAGACTTCATCATAACTTTCATGTTCTGAAGATGTGATGAGTAGGTTGACAGGTCGTTCTCGATGCTCTGTTCATCGCCAATATCTATCATGATATCATCAAAAATGCCTGGACACGAGTCTTCGCCGGCAGGTACAGGCATGCCGCATTGCAGCATATATTGCAACAATCCAACAGTTTTCAGACAGACAGATTTTCCGCCAGCATTTGGGCCAGATATAAGCAGAATACGCTGTCCTGGGCGCAGTTCTACATCAAGTGGCACAACCTTTCCGCCATGCTTGGCTAACGAGTGTTGTAGCAATGGGTGTATGGCACGCATCCAACTGATGCTTGGCTTTGGCTGTATGTTCGGCACAATAGCGCCAAAACTATTGCTGAATGCATTTAATGCCCGTAAAAAATCAACATGAGCCAAAAAGTGCAATGAACTTATGAGTTCAGGGATGTGTGGACGTATCTCAATGGTTATTTCCTGCAATATACGAATAACCTCCCGGCGCTCGGCTGCACGGAGTGTGCGAATTTTGTTGTTAGCATCAACCACGGCCGATGGCTCGATAAAGACAGTCTTTCCCGTTGCACTCTCATCATGTACGATGCCCTTTATTTTGCGCTTCAATGCAGGGGCTACGGGTATAACCAAACGCCCGTCGCGCAGAGTAGGGGTTACATCGCGATCAATATACCCAGATGTTTGAGCTTCGTTGATGATGGAGCGCAAACTATGGGATATACCTCTGGTCGTTATTTCAATTTGATGACGCAATGAGAGCAATTCTGGCGATGCTGTATCTTTTACCTTGCCATATTTGTTTAAGATCTTGTCAATGCGCTGTATGATGTCGGGAAATACGGCTACGTCGCATGCCATCTTGCCCAAGGCCGGATAAAGGTACTTAATTTGTCCTCTGTTATTCTCGGTGTCTGCATCGGTTGTAGAAAGGTCTTCATCGTCAACCTTTTGGGTAAAAAGTTTTGCATATGACAGAACGGATGCGATGGAGCGTTTAAGATTAAACAAGTCGAGCTCTTCGAGAAATGTGCGTTCTGGACGCGCACGTAACAGAGCCTCGCGTACATCGAAAAATTCTGTTTCAACCTCCTCGTCAGTCTGTTCTTCAAATATTTTATATTCCCTTGCCTCGTCAAGGGCTTGTTTTATTTGTTCGAAGTCGTGCATAAAATGAAGTTCTTTATCAACCCATTCTGTGCCAAGACTTGACAAACATCGTCCTTTTAATAACGTGCGTATCTCGTTAAAGCCTATTTTACGTTCAAAATTTTCGGGATAAATCATTTATCTTGCTTGTATTTGAAGGCAAAAGTACAAAAAAAATAGTACTTTTGCAGCGAAATAATACGAGATTGCGCCGACAGTACGCGCCGACAACACCTCTTTTAGGACAGGTCTTGATGTGCGTGCGGCAATTCTGTTACAAAACTGTGGTATCTGTAAATACACAATCTGATGGGCAAAATTAAAGTACGTGACCGTAACTTTTCGGTATCAATACCCGAAGCAAAGATTAAAGCACGTGTGGCTGAAATTGCCTCGCAAATAAGCAAAGATCTGAAGGACAAGAAGCCCTTGTTCCTTGCTGTATTGAATGGTTCTTTCATTTTTGCAGCTGACTTGATGCGTGGCATTGACACACCGTGCGAAATAACTTTTGTACGAATGGCATCGTACGAGGGTACGGCGTCGACAGGTAAGGTTCATCAGTTGATAGGCTTGAAGGACGATATAAAAGACCGTACTGTGGTGATCATTGAAGACATCATTGACTCAGGTTTGACAATGAAAAGCCTGTTGCAGATGCTCGCCGAGAAACAACCGCGCGACATACGTATCGCAGCCTTGTTGGTAAAGCCCGGCAATTTGAAGGTTGATTTGGATATCCCCTATTGCTGTTTCGAAATACCAAACGATTTCATAGTGGGCTATGGCCTCGATTATGATGGAGAAGGTCGCAATCTGCCGAGCATATATACGGTAACAGATTAAAACAGGAATCTTAACTAAACTAATATATAAACAAGACAATGAAGAATATTGTAATCTTTGGTGCTCCTGGTTCAGGAAAAGGCACACAGAGTGATTTGCTGGTGAAGAAGTATGGTTTTAAGCACATTTCAACAGGCGATGTGCTGCGTGCTGAAATCAAGAATGGAACAGAGCTGGGTAAGACTGCTAAGGGCTATATTGACAACGGTCAACTCATCCCCGATTCGTTGATGATTGATATCCTTGCCGCTACCTATGATTCGCTTTGCCCTTGTGAGGGTGTGATATTTGATGGTTTCCCCCGTACAATTCCACAAGCCGAAGCTCTGAAAAAGATGCTTGCCGACCGCAACACTGAAGTAGCTGGCATGCTTGAACTTGATGTACCTGAGGATATGTTGATGGAGCGCCTTATCAATAGAGGCAAAACTTCTGGTCGTGCTGATGATAATGCAGAGACTATAAAGAAACGCCTTGACGTATACAACGCACAAACGGCACCGCTCATCACTTGGTATGAAAATGAAGGAAAACGCCATGCTGTAAAAGGTTATGGATCTCTCGAAGAAATCAACGCTGCTCTTTGTGCAGTGATTGATCAATTCTAATATTCAATTTGCTATTGTGACGCCTTGCCACACGTGCGAAACTCGTACGTGGCTTGGTGTCACATTTGCACTTTGGCAAAACGTCACATTTGCTTATTGAACAATTATGGCTGAATCGAATTTTGTAGATTACGTAAAAATATATTGCCGCTCGGGTAAGGGCGGACGCGGCTCAATGCATATGCATCGTGCCAAATATCAACCTAATGGCGGACCAGATGGTGGAGATGGTGGACGAGGTGGCAATGTTTATCTGCGTGGGAACCACAATTATTGGACTCTGTTACACTTGCGCTATGAACGTCATGTTTTTGCTGGAAATGGTGGAAACGGATCAAAATGTTGCTCACACGGCTCAGATGGCGAAGATAGATACATCGACGTGCCGCCAGGTACAGTTGCTTACGATGCAGAAACTGGTAAGTATATTTGCGATGTCACCGAAGACGGACAGGTAGTGATGTTACTCAAGGGTGGTCGTGGCGGACTAGGTAATTGGCAGTTCCGTACTTCAACCAATCAAGCTCCTCGGTACGCACAACCTGGCGAACCAATGCAGGAGATGATGGTCATATTAGAGTTGAAACTATTGGCCGATGTCGGTTTGGTTGGATTTCCGAATGCAGGAAAATCAACTCTGTTATCAAGCTTGTCTTCTGCTCGCCCTAAAATAGCAAATTATCCGTTCACGACAATGGAACCGAGCCTTGGTGTGGTGGCCTATCGCGATCACAAGTCTTTTGTGATGGCCGACATACCTGGTATTATTGAGGGTGCAAGTGAAGGTCGTGGGTTAGGTTTGCGCTTCTTGCGCCACATTGAGCGAAATTCGTTGTTGCTATTCATGGTTCCTGGCGATACAGACAACATAGCCAAGGAATATAATGTACTATTGGGCGAATTGTCTAAATTTAATCCTGGCATGCTCGACAAACATCGCGTATTAGCTGTGACGAAGTGTGACCTGCTAGACGATGAACTCATGGACATGCTTAAGGCCGAATTGCCCGACGACTTGCCAGTAGTTTACATATCATCAGTTACTGGTTTTGGAATAGAACGACTAAAAGATATTCTTTGGGAAGAATTGAATAGCGAAAGCAATAAACTGCAGTCGGTTGCCGAAGGTGGGTCGATTGTGCACCGTGACCGTGAGGCCAGTGTCCTGGCCACCGATTTTGCCGATTGGCAAGCAGACTACGACATATCCGACGAAGATGATGACGATTCTGCCGACGAAGAAATATACGATATTGAAGACTTGGAAGACTAATAAACATATATAGTAATAGAGAGTACGGTTGTTTTTCTATTCCGTACTCTTTTTTCATATCTGACGCACTATGATGGAAAATAAGAGCTTGTTAAAATATGAACTTTCAAACGAGGTTACCGCATTCTCTACAACTCGTTTGTCCCCACTTAATTTAAGTGGTGATGAGATAGACCAAATGGGTGCATATGCAGCTTTTAATGTGACACACTACTGTGGTGATGACAAGGGTAGGGTAGAACGCAACAGAGCATGGCTATGTGAAAAGTTGGGGGTTCCAGCGCAGAACCTATGGGTACCAAGACAGACACATACCTCTAATGTCCGCTGTATAGACAAAGCTTTTTTGTCGCTTACGCGTCAAGAACAGACAGACCTGTTGCAAGACATAGACGCTTTGATTACAGATGAGCCGAGGCAGTGCATTGGGATATCTACTGCCGACTGTGTACCCGTACTAATCCATGACAAAGTGCATCAAGCGGTTGCAGCCATACATGCAGGCTGGCGCGGCACAGTTAAACGTATCAGTCAAAATGCCTTGAGCATGATGCATGAAAAGTATGGAACCATTGCATCGGATTGTGTGGCCGTTATAGGTCCAAGCATATCGCAACAAGCTTTTGAAGTGGGCAACGAGGTTCGAATAGCGTTCGAAGAGGCTGGATTACCTACAAGCATAATCGATAATACAACATGGTCAAAGCCCCATATCGACCTATGGGCTGCCAACGTATATCTGTTGGAAGAGGCTGGCGTAAAGCTTTCAAACATACAGATTGCCAATGTTTGTACTTATGTGCATAGTGATGTATTCTTTTCGGCTCGGAAACTGGGCATAAATTCAGGACGAATTTACTCGGCCATTTTCCTTAATTGAGCATGCTGAAGGGCTTGGCAGATGTATGGCTCTTGTGAGAGGCGGTGTGTCGTTTTGCCTTATGGGCGGAGTGCATATAGGTCGGTGGGCTGACACTCGAATTATATTGCAAAAAGTCTACTTATCCAATGAAAGCAATTCGTCACGCAGTTGAGCCGCCAATATAAAGTCAAAGTCTGCCGCTGCCTTTTTCATGGCTTTTTGCAGCCGTTCCTTCTTTTGTTCAATACTTTCAGCCTTTGTTTTATGCCCGTAGCTTGGCTTTGCCTCAGCGGCAATGCTTAAATCGCTGTTACGTTGTATGTTATATGTGTTATGAGAGGCATCGGCTGCTTGCTTCATATTTTGCTTATTACGTTGCATTTCAACCAATTCGTTGCTTTCAATCGGTTTGAAAATAGGCTGCGGTGTAATATGATGTGCCATGTTATAGGCAATCTGTTTTGTGCGTCTGCGGTTCGTCTCGTCAATAGTTTGTTGCATAGACTGTGTTACCTCCTTTGCATACATGATCACACGTCCGTTTACATTACGGGCTGCTCGGCCAGCGGTCTGTGTAAGCGAACGCTCGCATCGCAAAAAACCTTCCTTGTCCGCATCAAGTATCGCTACAAGGGCTACCTCTGGCAAATCTAATCCCTCACGCAATAAATTGACTCCCACGAGCACATCGTAAATGCCCCGGCGCAGATCCTCCATAATTTGTACGCGTTCCAAGGTGTCAACGTCGCTATGAATATAGGCAGTATTGATACCATTCTTGAGCAGATAATCTGTTAGTTCCTCAGCCATGCGTTTTGTGAGCGTCGTCACCAACACGCGTTCTTCGCTCTCCTTGCATTTGTGAATTTCGTGCATTAAATCGTCTACGGGGAAATCTGTGTCACGCACTTCGATGGGCGGATCGAGAAGTCCGGTCGGACGGATAACTTGGTCGACAACAACACCCTCACTCTCTTTGAGTTCATACTCAGCCGGGGTGGCGCTTATATAAATGATCTGTTTGGCCATCTCATGAAATTCATCGAATTTGAGGGGCCGGTTGTCAAGAGCCGCAGGTAGTCGGAAACCATAGTTGACAAGGCTTTCTTTGCGCGACCTGTCTCCTCCATACATGGCCCGGATTTGTGGCACAGTTACATGACTTTCATCTATAACAATCAGAAAGTCCTTCGGGAAAAAGTCGAGCAGACAAAATGGTCTTGTGCCAGGTTCGCGACCGTCGAAGTAGCGCGAATAGTTTTCAATTCCAGCGCAATGCCCAAGCTCGCGTATCATTTCGATATCATACTCCACACGCTCTTTCAGACGTTTGGCTTCAAGCGTCTTGCCTTCTTCCTCAAATGCCTTTACCTGTTTGCACAAATCATCCTGTATATTGCGGATGGCAAGTTCTTGAGTCTCTTTTGATGTGAGAAAAAGATTGGCTGGGTACACCTTGTATTCATCATAGGTGTTGAGCCTTGTGCCCGATATGGCATCAATCTCTTCAATGCTATCTATCTCATCGTCCCAAAAACATACACGTATCAATTCATCGGCATAGGCCAGATAAATATCAATGGTGTCGCCCTTAACCCTGAAATTACCTGCCTTTGGTGCTACATCATTACGGGTGTACAAACTCGATACGAGATGATTAAGCAGGCTGTTCATGGAAAGTATCTTGCCAACCTTCAAGTCGATCACATTCTCATAAAAAGCCGCGGGGTTCCCCATACCATATATGCATGATACCGATGAAACCACAATCACATCATTGCGTCCAGAAAGTAGGGCCGAGGTGGCAGCAAGTCTTAACTTGTCAATATCCTCGTTGATGGCAAGGTCTTTTTCTATATACGTATCAGTTGATGCAATATACGCCTCAGGCTGATAATAGTCATAGTAGGATACATAATATTCTACGGCATTATTAGGGAAAAATCCCTTGAATTCTGAATACAGCTGAGCCGCAAGCGTTTTATTATGGCTAAGTACTAATGTGGGTTTCCCTACATTCTTTATAACGTTTGCTATTGTGAATGTCTTGCCAGAGCCGGTTACGCCTAACAACACCTGTGCCGGGGTGCCGTCAAGTACGCCGTTTGTCAGTTGGCGTATGGCTTCAGGTTGATCGCCTGTCGGTTTGTATTTTGATTGTAAATCGAATTTTTTCATGATGACGTATTTTGGTCGCCAAAGTATAAAGTCTCTGCGACGCTAATTTTGTTGCCCCTTTCAAAGTGAGCATTGTGCAAAGATACCGCTAAACACTTTCAATACAAAGCACATAACGCATTTTAATTGTTCCTGTAGCCTGGTCTATTGTATGGTTATTACTAAGCCGCTACTTATCGAACACCCACAAGGGCTTTTTATGCAAATTGTCTGCACTCTGCACTTTTATCCTAAAATATCTGATTTTGAGGTTGTTATGAAGTGTAGACACGGTTAATTACAATCTACACAACTATCTGCACTTGTCTACACTCTTCTACATTTGTCGGTACTATTAAACAGTTTCTTCTGCATTGCAAACCCGTATTTTCTGTATAGGAAGATAGAAAATTCAGTTGGAGCAATTAAATTTTCGCTCCCTCAATACAGAATAAATACTCTGGCACAAGTGTTAGCGCATAATGTGCAAACGGGTGTAGACAGTGTGTATGCTATGCTGATGGTAGTGTATATGGAATGTATTGGTGTATACACTACGTATTCTATTGAATATCAATGATATATTAACCAAAAGTGCAGAGTGTAGACAAAAACAGTGTAGATAATAAAAAGGGGAGACAAGTACCTAAATTCTGTTTTTGGGGAACCATTTTCTCGTGGTCTAATACTGTGTATGAAAACGGTCGTTTTGTGACTTTAGTTTGTATACCAAATAAAAATATACGCGTTTTTATTTGGTTACAATGACAGGAAGCATTATCTTTGCACTCGCAAAAACGAAAAATGAGGATTTGCTCATTCGTAGTTGAGCACAATCTTATGGGTAAGTGCTGCACGGCCAGCTCCCTTCGAATCCTCCAGGGCTTGACCGCAGCAAAGGTAGTTGGTTGTAGCGGCGCGATGCAGTTAGCTTACCCACCCGCCTCTTTAGCTCAGTTGGCCAGAGCACGTGATTTGTAATCTCGGGGTCGTTGGTTCGAATCCGACAAGAGGCTCAAAACATGACAAGGCCGAAATGGCTCAGTTGGTAGAGCAATTCATTCGTAATGAATAGGTCGCGGGTTCGAGTCCCGCTTTCGGCTCGAAGGGCAGCAGCAATTCTAATAAAGATTGTTGCTGCCTTTTTTCTGAATTGTTTGTGGGGCATGCGCACAGCATATTCGTTCTTTTTGTGTTTGGTTGTACTTGAAAGTACGGTCATAATTGTCGTGAGAACGTAAAAATGAGCAGTTTGTGGCAGATTTTTATGGCTCGTATTTGCTCGGACGAAAAGAAATCCTTAATTTTGCACCGCAATTTTGCAATATAAAACCTATTAGTTCATTAAAATTATGATGAATCAGTACGAAACCGTTTTCATTATGACTCCCGTTTTGTCTGACCAACAGATGAAGGAAACGGTTGAAAAATTCAAAGGTATTCTCACCGCTGCAGGCGCTGAGATTATCAATGAAGAAGAGTGGGGACTCAAGACTATGGCTTATCCCATTCAGAAAAAGTCCACTGGCTTCTATGAGTTTATCGAATTCAAGGCTGAGCCTGAGGCTATTGCCAAGCTCGAAATCGCCTATCGTCGTGACGAACGCGTAATTCGTTATCTCACTGTAAAGAACGAGAAGTACGCAGCAGAGTATGCTGCAAAACGTCGTAACAAGTTTAACAAGAAGGAGGACTAAAAATGGCACAAGCACAATCTGAGATTCGTTATTTGACTCCCCCCACTGTGGATGTCAAGAAGAAAAAGTATTGCCGTTTCAAGAAGAGCGGTATCAAGTACATTGACTACAAGGATCCTGAATTTTTGAAGAAGTTCTTGAATGAGCAGGGTAAGATCCTTCCCCGTCGCATCACAGGTACTTCATTGAAGTATCAGCGTCGTGTGGCTCAAGCTGTAAAGCGTGCCCGTCACTTGGCTCTCCTTCCCTTCGTAACCGATTTGATGAAATAATAACAGAGGAGGTAATAAGATATGGAAATTATATTGAAAGAAAACGTTATTGGTCTGGGTTATAAGGACGATATCGTAACAGTAAAGGACGGTTATGGCCGTAACTACCTTATTCCTACCGGCAAGGCTATCATTGCATCTGAATCAGCTAAGAAGGTGTTGGCTGAAAACTTGAAGCAGCGCGCTCACAAGTTGGCCAAGATTAAGGCTGACGCTGAAGCTTTGGCTGCTAAGCTTTCTGCTATTGAACCCATCAAGATTGCAACAAAGGTTAGTGCTACTGGCGCTATCTATGGTTCTGTAAATGCACTTCACATTGCTGAGGCCCTGAACAAGCTCGGCTTCGAGATTGATCGTAAGATCATCACTGTAAAGGATGTGAAGGAAGTTGGTTCTTATACAGCTACAATCCATCTCCACAAGGAAGTTCCCGTTGAAATTCCTTTCGAGGTTGTTGCTGAAGAGGCTTAATGCTTCTCTGATATAAGCACAATACAGTTTTGTTTACAAGCAAGCAATGCAAACTCATGTTCTAAATATGGGGTGCGTTGCTTGTTTTCGTTTATAGCTTGGGGCTATATTGTCAGAAGAGAGTGAACAGATATGCCCGAGTACGTGCTTTCAATGTGGACATGATATCAGCTGATTGTATAAAATAATTTTGAACACCTACTTATCTACTTATATGCGATATTTTATATACCTCTCGTATGATGGTTCTGCATATCATGGCTGGCAAATGCAGCCAAATGCTATGAGTGTACAGGAGAAACTGAATGATTGTTTGCGCAAATTGCTTCGCGATGCAAACTGTAGTGTTACAGGGGCGGGGCGTACGGACGCGGGCGTTCATGCTCACATGATGGTGGCACACTTTGATTCAAGTAGCGAGATTGATGGTTCGTGGTTGACTGACAAACTAAATAGAATTCTGCCACAGGATATTGCAGTCAGTCGAGTTGTAAGAGTACGTGACGACGCACACGCACGATTTGATGCCAAGGCGCGCACCTATCACTATCGGGTATATACTAAAAAGAATCCTTTTGAAAGGCAATATGCCACACGCATAACTTACCCATTGGATTTCGATTTGATGAACGAGGCGGCTGAGTATCTGCTTCAGGTTAACGACTTCACGAGCTTTTCAAAATTACACACGGATACAAAAACGAATATATGTCGGGTAGTGTGTGCACATTGGAGTAAAATAGATGAAGACTTGTGGCAATTTGAAATTACAGCAGACCGTTTCCTTCGTAACATGGTGCGTGCTGTTGTTGGAACATTGATTGAAGTTGGACGAGGACGAATGACTTTACAAGACTTTAAGTCGGTTATAGAAAAGAAGGATCGTTGTGCTGCAGGAGATTCAATGCCTGGAAATGCACTTTCGTTGGTAGATATAAAATACGACAATACAATATTTGAGGGGATAGAGTGATGTGGATATTTTTGGCTTTCCTATCAGCTTGTTTATTGGGCTTTTATGATGTATTCAAAAAGCAATCATTGCAGGGCAATGCTGTATTGCCTGTGTTGATGATTAATACATCGGTATGCGCTCTATTCTTCCTGCCACTGATTGTGTCTTCGGCTTGCGGCATGAGTATGGTTGTACCTTGTGGCGGGTGGCATGAACATGCCCTGGTATTAGTTAAGGCTGTAATTGTACTTTCGTCGTGGGTATGTGGCTACTATGCGATGAAGCATTTACCCTTGACTATTGTAGGTCCTATAAATGCTACTCGACCAGTAATGACGCTCGTCGGTGCCTTGCTCATATATGGTGAGAGTCTAAATCTATGGCAGTGGGCAGGTGTCCTACTGGCAATAGTTTCGTTTTTCTTATTAAGTCGAAGTGGTAAAAAAGAAGGTATATGTTTTTCACATAATGGTTGGATATGTTTATTAGTGATTGCAGCATTTCTTGGTGCTATAAGTGGCCTATATGACAAATATTTGATGGCTCCAGTAACTGAAGGTGGGGCTGGATTAAACCGCTATTTTGTTCAAGCTTGGTATAATCAGTATCAGGCTGTCATGATGACCGTTGTAATGCTGCTGATATGGCTTCCACAGCGCAAGCGTACATCTCCCTTTAAGTGGCGTTGGAGCATTTTGCTGATTTCGTTGTTCCTAACGGCTGCTGATATGGCCTATTTCTATGCTTTATCATGTCCAGGTGCCATGATAGCAGTGGTATCGATGGTGCGTCGTGGCAGTGTTATTGTATCTTTCGTTTTTGGCGCCATGCTAATGAAGGAAAAGAATCTTCGGTCAAAAGCCATTGATTTGTTCTTCGTGCTTTTAGGTATGATATGCTTGTTTATAGGCAGTAGATAAGTTGACTTATATGAATTGGAGCATTGTTTGTTACAGAAGTTTAGACTGACGAACGTGTGTAGCGAGCTACGAGACCTAAACTTATGGGGCAAACAATGTACCAAGGTTTTTCGACGAACCCTGAATATGATGGTATAAGCTATTTTTGAAAATCTACTTTATGTATCGTCAACATCAAGGCTTATGCTGTTTTTGAGAGATTTGTCTATTTCAGAATAAGTGGCAACCTTTAATGTAGTTTATAAAAGACCAGGCTGTCATTTTCAGAGCATAAAATCATGCTTGACGACGTCAGTCTTTTAATGTCATAATTGCTTGCATTGCCTCGTATGCCAATGGATTGTAAAATGCTGGTGTTGGCGTCTGTCAGCAGGCTGTCTCGATCGCGGAAGTGTATGTAGGTTTTTGTGATTTGCAATCGATCCTTGTCGTAGTTGAAACGTGCAATGGTTTCGGTGGTATGGCCATTAAGCATTGCTGTTGAAGTTATGGATAGAAGATTAAGTTGAAACTTCCAGTATATGCCTTCTGACCGTTTGTCCGTGTATTCGCTATAATAGTTGCATGTCGAAAAAGGCTTGCTGTACATTTCCTCTAAACGCCACATGCCATCAATGGGGCCATTCGTTGATAGCTTGGAACATGACGTTGCGCCCATTATGGCCAAACCGCAAACCAGTAGCAGATGCTTGATGTGTATAATCATATTATTTTGTAAGAAGTCCGGTTCTTGAAATAGTGAGTTGAAATCCTGTATTGTTGCCAATAAGACTGCCTCTGTCAAAAGCGAAAGCTGCGCCAACATGCCAACCGCTTGTGCGTAGCTTGCCAAGGCGTTCAGGACTCCATGTCACGTCTAATAACAGGTCGTGTGAGGTGTGTGCACGGTAAAAAGGGGTGTTGTATGTGCCCAAACTGCGTTGGTGGCTGTAGAACATACGGTAACTGAGAAAGGGCAAAGGTTGGCCTGCAATAGCCAAGTGGTGCGACTTGAAACGATTTGATGTAAAGGTGAGGTCGGCGGTGTGGTTGTAGAGTGGCGAACTAAAAAGAGGATTGCCAATAGCCTGTCCCCAATGTTGCCAACCACAATAAAGATTGTGATTGTAGTAATTGTCGCCAGCACTTATTTGGTCGGGTATGGCCTCGGTGTGGTCGTGGTAGAGTGGCCCACTTTGGTAGGTTGTTTTGAGATACTCATACACGACGTCGTTCACGAACCGATTTTGTGGAAGTTTGATTTCAAAACCTACCATGCCGTCAAGCCAACCATATTGCAAGAACATTTGCGAGTGGTCTTCGAAAAAATGATCGTAGTAACAGCTAACACTCCAATTACTTGCTTGCCAGGTTAGGCGTGCCAACCAACTGCCCAGTGTGTTGCCTGCGGCATTGCCGTATTGTTCGCCATCAGTGGGGTCGCTACCCAAGGCGAATAAAGCTTTTGCAAAGTCCTTGAACCCGTGGCTGAGATGTACAGGTGAGTTGCTTTCATTGCCGTCCCATGTAAGACTCTTATATGAGACGCCGCCAAACATGGTGGCCATTTCTAAGCCACCTTCGAATAATAACGGAAACTTCTGTGCATTGCCTAAACGTAGAAATCCCGATTTTGTATGTAGTATGGCCTTCTTTGCATAATGGGCGAGTGGGTCATTTCTTGTGTAGTCAGCTTGGAAACCGCCGTCGGTTGTAAGCCCGTAGCTAATATGTCCGCGTATGGCTGCCCAATGGTGGTGCTTACCTGTGATGTTCCAATATTCTGGCATTTCAAGTCGCACTTCTGGCATGGGGCGAGAATTGATGCCCAATGTCTGTCCACCGCTACTGAGTTGTTGGTTTTTAAGGTTTAGCGAATGTTGTTTGGCACCTATCGTGAGCCGCATCAGTTTATAGTCGAAGTCGGCAAATAGTTGCTGTATATGGAATGTGCTTTCGTTGTTATATGCAATAGCAACATCGGCGCCATACCCAATTCGCCATTTGTGCAGTGAGTCTACTGACGCATCGCGCTTGATGGTCGTTCTTAGATAACCATTGTTGCCATTAACCGATGGCAGACCATAGCGGTTAGAGACCAACCAAAGTGGTGAGTCGCCATGCGAGAAGGTTGCGTTCATTTCGATGTCGTAGCGCATTTGATGTGCACTGCGTTCGAGCGCATTCTGTGCCCAGCATGCATTTGAACAATTTACGCCGCACATGGCTAATGCAGCAACGGTTATTTTGAAAGGTCTCATTTGCGATTACTCTTTGAAGTCGTCTTGTTTTTAGGCTTACGCTTGTTCGCTGGCACATTGCGTTGCGTGTAGTTGCTCCTTTTCTGGCGTGACATTCCGTACCCTTCCTTTCGCTCTTGATTTGCGTTGTATGAGGCGTTTTGAGGGTATAAACGTGCAATGAGATCAGGTCGCCCTATTTTCCTAAGTTCACTAATGATGCGTTGGCGCTCTTCGGGCTTATACCAGAAGAAAAACATGCGTTGCTTGAGTTTCTCTTGAGGTGTGTGTGCAGAATAGACGGGCTCAAGTGTGTAAGGGTGATACCCCGAATACCATGTTTCGGTGGATACTGTCATGGGAGTGGGCGTAAAGTCTTGCACTTGTTCAAGCTGAAAATTCATGTCACGCGTTTCGGCAGCCAACTCAGCCATGTGCACTTCGGTACAACCTGGGTGCGAGGATATGAAATAGGGTATGATCTGTTGGTTAAGTCCAGCCTCGCGGTTTATTCTGTCAAACACTCTCTTGAATTCATGGAATAGCTGAAATGATGGCTTCCGCATGTATTTAAGCACAGCATCAGAGGTGTGTTCGGGTGCCACTTTCAGTCGGCCAGACACATGGCGCGTAATCAGTTCCTTTGTGTAGGCCTGCGCTGCCGACACCAATTTGTCGTCTTTGTAATGGTGAAGCAGCAAGTCGTATCTTACACCGCTGCCAATAAAGCTTTTCTTTATGCCTGGTATGCTATCAACAGCCTTGTAGATGTCGATGAGTGGGGCATGGTCAGCATTAAGATTTGGACAAACTGCTGGTGAAATGCAAGAGGGGCGTTTGCACTTGCCGCAAAGTTCTTGGTTTTTGCCCCTCATTTGGTACATATTAGCGGACGGTCCTCCGAGGTCGGAAAGATACCCCTTAAAGTCAGGCATTTGCGTGATATGGCGTACCTCCTTAAGGATACTTTCCTTTGAGCGACTCATTATAAACTTGCCTTGATGGGCAGAAATGGTACAGAATGCACAACCGCCAAAGCAACCTCTGTGAATGTTGACAGAGAATTTAATCATTTCGTAGGCCGGTATGCGTTTCCCCTTGTATTTGGGGTGGGGCAATCTTGTATATGGCAGGTCGAATGAATGATCAATTTGCTTTGTCGACATAGGTGGGTATGGTGGATTAACCACAACATACCTGTCACCTAAGGCCTGCAAGATGCGTTGCGGGTGTAATTTGTTGCTTTCCTCTTCAATGTGTTTGAAGTTTTCTGCATAATGTCGTTTGTTGACCAAACAGTCTTCATGCGAATATAATTCGATGTCGTCCTCCTTAAAACCACCTGGAATGTCAGTTGGTAATTGCAAACTCACTGTTTGCTTGATAGGATACTTACGCAAGAGGCTATTAAACTGTTCGGTGGAGCAAAATGCTTCGTCGCGGCCGTGTAGTAAGTGCTCGTCAATGGTTCGGCACAGATCTGTCATGGGCAACTCTCCCATGCCATAAACGATTAGGTCGGCCTGACTTTCGGCCAAGATACATGGCTTTAGTTGTTCCTTCCAATAATCGTAATGCGTTACACGTCGGAGTGACGCCTCAATGCCGCCAAGTACGACGGGCACGTCGGGATAAAGTTGTTTGAGAATCTGGGAGTATACAATAGTAGGGTATTCCGGACGCATATCGTGGCGGCCGTCAGGACTATATGCGTCTTCAGAACGCAAACGCCTGTTGGCTGTATACTTATTAACCATAGAATCCATACAGCCGGGCGCAATACCGAAAAACATGCGTGGGCGACCGAGCTTCTTGAAATCTCGAAAATCACCATGCCAGTCTGGCTGTGGAACTATGCAGACACGATACCCCTCATATTCGAGCAGGCGGCCTATAACGGCAGCCCCAAAGGAAGGATGGTCAACATACGCATCTCCTGAAAATAAGATTATGTCTGCTACGTCCCAGCCACGCAGGTCCATTTCTTTACGTGTGGTTGGGAGCCAGTCTGTTAATTGCATGTTTATTGTTTTGTGTGGATAGGAAAAATTTGTTGTATGGTTCGGCAAAGTATTCTGTCAGAGATTATGTGAACGGGAATAAGTTGTCAACAAAATTTCTGTAGGGGTAGGGGATTTGCTTATTCGACCTCAGTTACATTTGAAGCGTTTGCAGCCCACTGACTGTATGTGGCAATAAGATTTTTAAGACCATAAGCCTTCATCTTGTCGTGGTATATGACATCGATGCACAAGTCGAGAAGGTCTTTTGAGTTCTCGGCCATAGAGGCGATGAGCGAGCGAATGTTAAGCTTAAGTTTGTCGAGTTCGGCTTCAGTTATGTAGCCCGTTGAGCCAACGAGGCCGTCAAACAGCCCATACTTCCTGATAGTTTGTAGATTTTGTTCGGTAACATTAAGGTGGCGTGTGCCACTCTCGTTTAATTGGATGTCGTACATGGAATTATGTGAGAATTAGGTTTATAATTATATGTTAGGTATTTGCTACATAAAGTCGTTCCAACTTTGATGATTAATGTTCAACAGCTATTTCCTTAGTTGTGATATAGCCGCGGCGTATGCTTTGTGCCAGTCAGTATCTAAAGAAAAAGGAGTGAGTTCGTTGCCATCAGTCATAAAGGACATTGTGGTATCTTTGTCAGGGTCGTTGAACAACGGATTTGAAATGGAGGCATCGGTAAACATGAGAATGCGTTGTTTGCGTTTGTCGTCGCTTAATCGCTTGCTTTTTACGATGTCATCAATAAATAAAGTGATAAACTCCGACATATAATATGCTTGTGTGTCAAGCAAAGCCGAAGGAATTGTATCTGAAATTTCAAGAGCCTTGCTTTTCATATAAGTCAAAGCCGTACGTTTGAATTGAGCGATTTGTACGTTTGTAAAATTGCTGGTAGGGTTGTTTATAATCCGGGTAGCACTGCCCAAGACAAGATTATAAACATCTTGAGCCTCAGCATTCGTCGTGCCAAGGATTAAGCCTAAAACGAGGATAAATATATGTTTCATAAGGTAGGCTTTATAAATATAATAGCGTAAGCAACATTTAGTGTACTCGGCTGGCATTTTGTTTGACAAATGCGGCCCAGGAATGTGGCAGTTTATCTGTTGTTTCGGGACGTCCACTCTGAAGGAAGTGACAATATGCTGCGCCTAATGCATCAGTAGCATCATAAAATGGCAGCATGCTTTCGTCGGGAATGTGTAGCATACGTTGAAGCATAGATGCCACTTGTTCTTTGCTCGCTTGCCCGTTTCCGGTGATGGCCTGTTTGATTTTAAGTGGAGCATATTCGTGTATAGGCACATCGCGACTTATGGCTGCGGCAATGGCCACACCTTGTGCGCGTCCAAGTTTGAGCATACTTTGCACGTTCTTACCAAAGAAGGGAGCCTCAATAGCCATTTCATCTGGTTTGAACGCTTCAATTATGCCAAGCACCCTTTCATGTATTCTGCCTAATTTGAGGTAAACGTCTTTGCACTTTCGCAAATCGATCACCCCCATGGCTTCCATCTTAGCTTTATTACCACGGAGCTTAATCACGCCATACCCTAAAATGTTCGTGCCAGGGTCTATTCCGAGAATTACTTTTTCGAGTGTTGCCATACTGCAAAAGTACGTATAAACACGGAATTTGTCGTATTTATTTATGCAAAATTTTATCATTCAAAGATTAACTTGTACATTTGCATTGTTCAAGTATATTCTTTAAGGAAACATTATAATCGAAATATGAATATGAAACGTTTGTTTTCTTTGATGGTTGTTGCACTCTTCGGAATGAGCGCGATGGCACAAGCGGTTATTAAATTTGAAAAGACCTCAATCAACTTAGGAACGTTCAAGGAGGACAAGGTACAAACCTGCGAATTTGTATTTGTAAATACAGGCGACAAGCCCTTGGTCGTACAGCAGGCATTTGGGTCTTGTGGTTGTACGGTGGCAACTCCTCCCAAAGATCCCATTGCACCAGGAGCAAAGGGCGTGATAAAGGTGTCCTATAATGGTAAGGGCAAGTTCAAGGGCTTCTTTAAGAAAGCTATAACAGTGCGCTCTAACGCCTCAAACTCTATTGTCAGAGTGTATGTGCAAGGCAATATGGAGGTAGATGACTGATAAGGGCGTATTTGTCAACCAACCAACTTGTTAACCCATTACCCACAGGTTTTGCCAACGGGTTATTAAATAATATCATTCACAATGAACGAGAACAATTATTTGGTGATACTTGCTGGAGGTGCTGGTAGTCGCTTCTGGCCTATTAGTAGTGAAGAACTGCCAAAGCAGTTCCTCGACATCTTAGGGTGTGGGCGTACGTTGATACAGTTAACCTTGGAGCGTTTTAACGGCTTGATACCCAAAGAGAATGTATGGGTAGTTACAGCTGAGAAGTATCGGGAAATTGTTATGGAACAGCTTTCTGAAATCCCTTCAAGCAATATTTTGTGCGAACCTTGTCGCCGCAATACAGCCCCCTGTATTTGCTATGTTAGTTGGAAAATAAAGAAACTCAATACAAAAGCCAACATTGTTGTCAGCCCGTCAGATCATTTGGTGGTAGACATACAGGCTTTCCAGTCGGCAATTGACGATTCCTTGTCTTTCGCTGCAGAAACTGATGCGGTTGTTACTTTGGGGCTCAAACCCACTCGTCCTGAAACAGGATATGGCTACATTAAAGCGGACCTTACTTATTCGTCATCGCGCAAGCATAATATTTTCAGAGTTGACGAATTTAAGGAAAAGCCCACATTAGAGATAGCAAAGGAGTATATCCAAAGTCCTAATTATCTGTGGAATTCTGGTATCTTCATTTGGAATGTAAATACCATTATAAACGCGTTCAGAGTGTATGAACCTGAGGTTTCGTCCATCTTTGAAGGACTTATGCCTTACTATGGTACGGACAAGGAACAAAATAAGATAGACGAATCGTATCCTCTGTGCAAGAATATATCAGTGGACTATGCCATATTGGAAAAAGCAGAAGAGATATTTGTATTTCCAGCCTCTTTCTCTTGGAGCGATTTGGGCACATGGAATTCTTTACGCGAACAGTCTGATATGGATAAATATGGTAATGTATGTATCGGAGATAACATCAAATTATATGATACATACAACACGATAGTTCATACGTGCAACAAGAAAGAGGTTATTGTCGAAGGCCTTGATGGATATGTAGTTGCTGAGAAAGAGGGGAAATTGCTTGTATGCAGATTGTCTGAAGAGCAGCGGATTAAGTTATTCCACTAATGAGTGAACTATCTTTTCCACAGTTGATATTGGCATGGTATGCACAGAATAAACGTGAACTGCCATGGCGGAATATCTCCGATCCCTATAAAATATGGGTGTCGGAGATTATTTTGCAACAAACTCAAATAGTACAGGGGCATGACTATTACTTGCGCTTTTTGAGCACCTTCCCAACTATTGAAAGTCTCGCTAATGCTTCAGAAGACGAAGTGTTGCGTGTGTGGCAAGGACTTGGCTATTACAGCAGAGCACGCAATATGCACAAAGCCGCAAAACAAATAATGGAGAATGGTGGCGTATTTCCACAGAATTACGACAATGTGCGTGCCCTAAAAGGTGTTGGCGATTACACAGCTGCGGCAATATGTTCGTTTGCATATAATATGCCATATGCTGTAGTCGATGGCAATGTCTATCGTGTGCTCAGTCGGTATTATGGCATAAGTGTACCAATTGATACCACTCAAGGGAAGAAGCATTTTGCTGCATTTGCACAGCATATCTTACCAAAACAGCAATATGCCGATTACAACCAAGGCCTTATGGACTTTGGCGCCACCCAATGCGTACCGTCCAATCCCAACTGCGCGCAATGTATATTGAATGATGCTTGTGTGGCTGCAAATGAACACAATGTGGGTGGCTATCCTGTAAAATCGCGCAAAACAGCTCAAAGACAAAGGTTTTTTGTATATGTCAAGGTGGTCACACCCACAGGCACATGGTTGCATCGCCGTAGCAAGAAAGATATATGGAAGGGCCTGTATGAATATTTGTTGTTAGAGTTTGATCACAAACCAGACATCAACGAAATACAACAGGCTGACGACATCAAATCTATAAAGTCAAAGGGCGCTTGGAGTATCCTGCACGCTGAAATAAAGCATGTGCTGACTCATCAAATCATTTATGCCTCGTTGTATAGCATAAAATTTGACGTCCCTGTCCATTTCGACGGAACCGGCTGGACACTGGTCGAAGATTCGAAACTTGCACAATATGCTATGCCACAGTTGATATACAAATTAGATAAGCCTGAAGTGTAACTCAATTACTAAAATAAATGACTCGTAAAAAGAAACCATTACCTATCCTTGAAAATATAACCATCACCGACGTAGCTGCCGAGGGAAAGGCTATTGCCAAAGTCGACAATCTCGTAGTTTTTGTTCCGTATGCAGTACCAGGTGATGTGGTAGACTTGCAGGTACGTCGCAAAAAACACAGCTATGCCGAAGCTGAGGTCATCAAGTTCCATAAGTACTCGGACAAGCGCAGTGAGCCTTTCTGCAAGCACTTTGGTGTATGTGGCGGCTGCAAATGGCAATGCCTGCCATATACAGAGCAACTGCATTACAAGCAAAAGCAAGTAGTAGATAATTTGACCCGTATAGGTAAGATTGAATTACCCGAAGTAACGCCAATCTTGGGTAGTGTTCACCAAACACATTATCGTAACAAACTTGAATTTGGTTTTTCAAACAAACGTTGGTTAACACAGCAAGAAATTGCTTCAGGAGCGAAATTTGACGTAATGGATGCCGTAGGCTTCCATATTCCTGGTGCCTTCGACAAGATACTTGATATAGACATTTGCCACTTAATGGACGATGTCAATAATAGCCTGCGTAATGGCATACGTCAGTATGCTTTGCAGCATGGTCTGGAATTTTATGACATTCGTGGCGGTCATGGTCTCTTGCGCAATATGATGATACGCACATCTGACACACACGAAATAATGTTGCTCCTTCAGTTCTGCATCAAGTCATCAGAGGAAGAGCAGCAGGCTCAGGGTGTTTTAGAGTACGTACACAGCAATTTCCCTCAGGTTACCTCGTTGTTGTGGGTAAACAACACCAAGTGCAACGATACGATTGGCGATTTGGAAGTGCATACCTATTTCGGGACAGACTTTATCTATGAAACAATGGAGAACTTGCGCTTTAAGGTTGGCCCAAAGAGTTTCTATCAAACCAACACAGCGCAAGCGTACGAATTGTATAAAGTTGCTCGTAATTTTGCCAAACTCACAGGAGAAGAACTGGTTTACGACTTGTATACAGGCACAGGCACAATAGCCAACTTCGTTGCCCATCAAGCTAAAAAAGTTATAGGTATAGAATATGTGCCAGAGGCTATTGAAGATGCTAAAGTTAACTCCCAAATCAACGGCATTGACAACACACTGTTCTATGCCGGTGATATGAAGGATATATTAAACCAAGACTTTATTGAAACGCATGGCAGGCCTGATGTCATAATTACAGATCCACCACGCGCCGGCATGCACAACGACGTTATTAACACCATCTTATTTGCAGCACCTGAGCGAATAGTATACGTCAGCTGCAATCCTGCAACTCAAGCACGCGATTTGCAATCACTCGACGCCGCCTACCGAGTAATTGCTGTGCAGCCCGTGGATATGTTCCCGCAAACACATCATGTGGAGAATGTCGTCCTGTTAGAAAGGCGTTAGGGTTCGTTACTTGCATTCATGTAGCTCTGCAATAACCCCTCAACATGTCAACGAAGAAAAAGGATAAGTAGGTATTCAAACTTATTTTTACATTGAAAGTGCGTTATCGGGGCGCAGATGTTCCCTTCGGGTGAGAGAGCATAGCGGGCTATGTGACCGAGGCCGAAGGGGACAGATGCGTCTCGAGAATGTGCTTTCAATGTGAAAATGGCACCTACTGATTGTATAAAATAATTTTGGACACCTACTTATGAGCACATTCAAACATTACAATCCCATTCTCAAAGATAGAATGGTCTCTTGTATAAAATCAGGCAATGCAGAGTTGCTGCTGCAAGTATTGTCCAATCTCAGGGCTTCGGACTTTCGTACGGCAGGATATATGATGGCAAACGATGTACTGACGATGTGCGATAGTTCCACGTTCTGGCATCTGTTTATAAACATTGTACCTGTCAATACTAAAGCCTATCTTGGTACTTTCTTAAAAGCCGCGGTTTCACTCTACGAAAAGGGGCATTTGACACTTTGCGAGCAAATACTCAAGCAACATGTAGAATTGTCTACCGCAATTGACAAGCAGAAAGTAGTAGATGCATTCCTGCCGCATTTGCGGTCTGTTGATGAGGTCACGTGTTTGGTCAATATTTATTATGACGACGAACGGGAGAAGGCTGTGCAACTTTTAATAAAGGCAGGCACACTACCGTGTTATTACGTTATGTTCAACTTGCTCAAATCATTCGAAACAGAAAGAATTGCGCACTACGCAAGGGCCTTGTTGATGCTGAAGAACCAGTTAGCATACAATATGGCAAGTGTATTAAAGCAATATTTTGACATTCATAATATCCCGGCAGTCTTTTCACTGCATATAGAGCCTTACCAACTACACCGCTTGGACAAGGGGTATGAAACCTTTGTAAAGGTGTTGACAAACAAAAGTAAATAAAAAACTTTTGAAGTGACGGAGGCCGATAGTTTACTCACACGCACATGTGTTCTGTACGCATCTTTAACAATATCGCGTGCTTGTCGGCCACTGTCGCAAACTCACAAACATACAATTACAATATGATAGATCTTCGTAATCTTGGCATCGCTGCCATAGCTGTCGCGACATTCGGAATGCCATGTTCAGCGCGCAAAAATACGAAACAGCCAACACCCGCAACAAGTGTGCAGGCAAAGGCTAAAATCACGAAAGGGTTGTTCGACGTTTCGCAGTCAGGCAATGATTGGTCCTTCTCCATACCCGACAGCCTGTTAAATCGAGAATTCCTTGTTACTGTGCGTTTCACTTCAACTCCAGGCGGTACGGATAAGTATGGTGGTGAATTAGCCAATCAGCAAACCGTATACTTTCAGAAGGTTGGAACAGACAAATTGCTCTTGCGCTCACGATTGCTTATAAATACAGCCGACAGTGTTGATAAAATCAACCGTGCGGTTGTAATAAGCAATTCAGACCCTATAATAGCAACCCTGAAAATCGACGGCCAGTCAAATGGCAAGATCACAGCTAAAGTCAGCCCCTTGTTCCTTGAGGATAATTCGGCGTTAGGCATACCGCGCGCCCTTAAAGCGCAGTTGGGTTTACAGGCCATGTTGCCCGGTAGTTCATACATAGAAAGTATAAAAACCTTTCCCATGAACACCGAGATACGTACCGTAAAGACATGGGCTTCATCAACAACAGCCAACGCTTCTGCAGCGTTCACTGGCAAGGTGACTGTGGGGTTAAACACCTCATTTGTACTATTGCCAAAGGTTCCCATGCAACGTCGCTTGTTCGACCCTCGCGTAGGATATTTCACCGATGACTTTACATTGTTTTCAGACAATCAGCAACGTGTTGAGCCCAAACGTTTTATCACGCGCTGGCGTCTCGAACCAAAGGACAGTGCCGATGCTGAACTGATGAAACGTGGCATTTTGGTCGAACCGCGTAAGCCTATTGTCTACTATATCGATCCTGCCACTCCCAAACAATGGCGCCCCTACTTAATTCAGGGTGTAAATGATTGGCAGAAAGCCTTTGAACAGGCTGGCTTCAAAAATGCCATCATGGCAAAGGAGTGGCCCGAAAACGATTCCACCATGTCGATGGAAGATGCACGCTACTCGTGCATTCGCTATCTGGCCTCACCCATTGAGAATGCCTATGGCCCCAATGTGCACGACCCCCGGTCTGGCGAGATACTAGAGAGCCACATTTGCTGGTATCACAACGTGATGACATTGGTGCACGATTGGTACATGATACAAGCAGGTACACTTGACGAAGCCGCACAAAAGATGAAGTACGATACCGACCTCATGGGCCAACTCATTCGTTTTGTGTCATCGCATGAGGTGGGACACACTCTTGGGCTGCGTCACAATTTTGGCTCTTCGTCAACAGTGCCTGTCGACAGTTTAAGGTCAAGGTCCTTTGTCATAGAACATGGTCACACACCAAGCATCATGGACTATGCACGTTTCAACTACGTGGCACAACCCGAAGACAGCATTCCACGTGCAGGCATATTTCCGCGCATAGGCGATTATGATTGCTGGGCCATAGAGTGGGGCTATAAACCCATGTTCGAGGCCTATGACGACATAAGCGACCACTGGGAACTGGAAAAGATTACATCGCAGCGTCTTGCAAACAACCGGAGACTTTGGTTTGGCGATGGTGAGACAAACCGCACCAACGATGCACGCTGCCAAACCGAGGACCTGGGCGACGATGCCATGAAGGCAAGTTATTATGGCATGCTCAACTTAAAACGCGAGCTGAAAGTCTTGCCCGAATGGACATATCAAAGTGGCGACATCTATGGCAGCAATTTGAGCAGTGTCTACACGCAAGTCATCAACCAATACATGCGCTATTGCATGCACGTTATGCGCAATTTGGGCGGTGTATATTACGATTACAAAACAGTGGACGAGGCAGGTAGCATGTACACCGACGAGCCACGTGCCAAGCAAGAACGTGCATTCAGATTTCTGTGCGACAATGTGATTGCAGCCCCGCAATGGCTTATCGACCAACCATACATCAGCCGCATTTTGCCCAGTCCTCAGGACTACCTCAACCGTATAGGCACACGTATAGTTAGCAACATGTCGTCGGCAGGCATACTGCGTAGACTTACATCTACGTATCCAGTTTCAGATTATCTGCCCGCACTTGTCAACCAATTATTTGCCACAGCAGAGCCTTCGGCCTATTTGCGTGCATTACAGAATGAGACGGTAGAAAATTTGATTGCATATTTACGCACATACCCAACTGGCGATGTCACATCAACTGTTTATCAGCAACTTACCAAGCTCCAGCGTAAACTTGATGCAAATAAAGCCAACGCACATTACCAGTCTTTAGCACATAAAATAGCATGTGCCTTGGTAGTTAAATAACGAATACGTGTGTTCTTAGAATAGTTAAGTAAGAGAGGTGCATATCCCCTTGGAGTGTGCACCTCTAATTTTGTCCATGTTATAAAGTGGAAGTATACAAGTAACAGAGCAAGAGGTTGATACTGCAATCAAAATCGTAATTGACATGTATTTATTTGCTGTAAGAACCAACATAACAGAATTGGAAATGTCCAACATCTAAAACAATGAATATGAAACAATACAATCGTATAATGCTCGGTGAGCACGGCATGTATATCAAAAAATGCCTTGAGCACAACTACATAGGAGCCAATTTCCTCAAAGATGTTGATTTGAATGAAACACCATTCAGTAAAGAAGAGGTATGGAGGCAGCAGATGATCAAAAAATATTTGGAACTTCATCCAGACAAATCCGTGCAGACTGCAAGGAACTGCATCGGATTCTTGTGGACCGTATGTTTTGGTTTGAAAATTGGCGATATTGTACTGGCATCGAACGGAAATGGAGGCTATCATGTTGGTGAGATAACAGGTAACTACTTTTATCAATCTGGCGAAGAACTTTCACATAGACGCACCGTGACATGGAAAAACATTGTTATCCCCAGGAGAGCAATGTCCCAGAAACTGCAAAATTCGACAGGTTCTATTGGCACCTGCTGCAACATAACGAAGTATGCAGTGGAATTAGAGGCTTTGATAAATGGTACCGTTCCTTCAATCGTAGCCACACAGGAGCAGGCAATAAAGGAGGAATCGTACAAGGAGCGCAGCCTCCATAGATTGCTGGCAAACAACCTGCAAAAACGTAGTATCCTGTCAAAGACCATATTCCATGAGTCATCCAATCGCATCGACCAGGCCCAAAAATGGGTTCATCCAGATATGGTCGGAGTTGAATTTAACGAGTTTCAGGAGTCTGCGACAAGGTCATTGTTAAAGGCTACTGAGACCAAGGAGTATGTTAACCTTTACTCTTATGAGCTAAAACGTACCATAGACAATGACCACCAATTAAAGGAGTACTTTTTCCAAGCACTGTCAAACAGTAGTTGGGCGAATTACGGCTATCTGGTCGCTTTCGAGATTAACGAGGATATCATGGAGGAGATGGAGCGACTGAACAGGTCTTTTGGCATTGGAATTATAAAGTTATCTCCATATCAAGATGACACGACAATATTGTTCCCTGCTCGCAAGAATGAGCTGGACTATTATACAATAGATAAACTATGCAGAATAAACCAAGACTTCAAGGATTTCATCACAAAAACGATCAAGGTGATAACTGCTCAAACAGACATATTAGAAGATGTAAAGGGAGGTTTACAGAGGTTCTGCGACAAGGGGTTTGCTTCTGATGACGAAATCATACCCTATTGCAATGAAAATCACATACCATGCTAAGGATGTTTCGCTGCAATATATGTCTTGTCACTAACAAACATCCCCATAATTAGGGCTATTCAGAAAATACAGAACTAATTGATTTTCAATGTAAATATTATTTTGTAACTTAACAGCAGAACCCCCCGATGAGTCCATCACGGGGTAATTCGGGGGTAAAACTTAAAAGTATACGTCGTGAAGTTACAAAAATAACCGAAATATAACCATCGTTGCCATTTACTGAATTCGATTTTCAGCAAAAATGTTTGGAGAGTTTCAAACAGAGTGAGCTCGGACGCAACCTTGCACAACTTCCACTCAAGGAACTGGCAAAAAAATGGCAACTGTATTCCCAAAGGAACATTCACAAGGCAAGAAACATTTGTTTCCTCCAGAGGGTGAAGTGGCCCTCATGTTTCTCAAGTCCATACGGGTTTGTCTGATGACGGGTTGATAGAACTGCTCAATGGCAGTATCCACATGCAACTATTCTGCGGAGTGTTGATAAATCCTCAAAATCCGATCAAAAACAGCAAGATTGTAAGTGCCGTTCGTAACCGCCTGGCCAGATGCATGAATATCAAAGAATTGCAGGCAGTTCTTTATGACAAATGGGCCTCGATGCTTGCGAACAAAGATTTGTGTCTGACTGATGCATTCTGTTATGAAAGACACTTGTGCTATCCTACAGACATGAAGTTGCTTTAGGAAAGTTGCGCTTGGCTGCACACGCGACTTTCAAAAGCTTGCAAAGAACTTGGAGAAAGGAAAAAACGCGAAACAACTATGCAGACATAGACCATGCACGTTTGACTTATGTCAAACAGCGGGAACCTCCCGGGTACGCCCACAAGCATATACACACCCGCCCGCAACGCTGGGGAGGGGGCACAGAACGCTACCACTAAACGCTACCTCTAATGGGGCGTTTAGAGATAGCGTTTAGGGCTTGAGTCCGTTTGCGTGGTTACGTTAAAAGGGCCAAGACGAGAAAGTTGCACTTGGGACTTTTACCATACTACAACAACTTACACACCGAGCATCTTACATCTTACACAAACACGCTGCAACTCATTGATTATCAATATTTTACTCAGTGTAAGATACTACCGATTCCACCTGCACGTAACCTACACAACCTACATGCAGCCACACGGCACAAGCACGGGAGGACAGTATCACGGCATAGGGGAGCCGAAAAGTCTGTTGCTCCGACAGATTTTTCTACGTCCCTGTGGCGTATAACCCACCGCATACGTCCAAACCAACTGCGCGACAGCGGGGTGGGGTGTGTAAGATGTATGCAGGGGTGTGTAAGATATTTTGGACTCATCTTACACACGTGAAATCTCTGTATATCAACTTATTACACACAAAAAGTGTAAGATGGCAGTAAAAGCACACACATTCGTTTATAAGTGGTCTGACGGAGAGGGCAAATTTTTGTGTACTCAAGTTTCGGATTTGACAAGGTCGAGTTGAAAGTCCAATGGAACATATTACACTGGGCGCTTAGAGTCTATGCACAAACGGCTTGATTCATAAATCCGAACTTGAGTAATTAGAAGTAATTGGCAAGTTCATATCACAATTTTGCGGTTGATAGCTGGTTAAGCCCTAAATGTCAAAGCAAAAATTTTTGTGAAATACTTTTTTATATGTAATTTTGCGCAAAATCTATTTATTCGTTTAATGAAAACTTTGTACAAAATTAAGAAAGGCTTAGACCTTAAATTAAAAGGTGAAGCCACAGCCAAGCTTTCAGCAGCTGCTCTAAGTAGCGAGTATGCGGTAATGCCTGTAGATTTTCCAGGCATTGTACCACGTACTGTTGTAAAAGAGGGCGACAATGTGCTGGCAGGGCAGACCCTGTTTGTAGACAAAGCTACAGAACGTGTCCAGTTCGTATCACCTGTTAGTGGTACAGTGGTGGGCGTTGAGCGTGGCGAGCGTCGCAAATTGCTGCGTTTCCGTATTAAAGCCAATGAAACACAAGAGTTTAAGGACTTTGGAGTAAAGGATTTATCTAAGCTTACAGGCGATGAAGTAAAAGAACTGATGCTTGAAAGTGGTCTGTTCGCATTTATGCGCCAGCGTCCTTATGATGTGGTTGCCAATCCGAATGAAGCACCGAAAGCCATTTTCGTTTCTGCATTCAACAAAATGCCTTTGGCAGCAGACTTTGGCGTTGTAGTGAAAGGTTTTGAACAGGATTTCAAACTTGGTATTCGCGCCTTGGCTAAGATAGCCAAAGTACATCTGGGCATCTGTCCTGAGCAGATAAATTCGGAGATTTTGCCTATTGAGGAGGCAGAAGTAAGCGTTTTTGATGGTCCCAACCCTTCGGGCAATGTGGGCGTGCAGATAAACCACGTGTCGCCGGTCAATAAGGGTGAGGTTGTTTGGACACTTGGAGCCGAGATGGCACTCGTGTTGGGTCGTTTGATCCGTACCGGCAAGTTGTCTCTTACAAGACGTATTGCGGTGGCAGGCTCATGTGTAAAGGAACCTCATTATGTAGAAACCATCATTGGTGTTCCATTGGCTGATATACTGAAGGGCCAAATTGATAATGTGGAGCATACACGCATTATCAACGGAAATCCGTTTGTCGGCTATAAATCTGCAATTACTGATTTCCTTGGAGCATTCAGTACAGAGGTGTGTGTAATACCCGAGGGCGATGATGTAAACGAAGCATTCGGCTGGATTGCACCCCGTCTTAATGATTTCTCAACAAGTCATAGCTATTTCTCGTGGCTCTTTGGCAAAAAGAAGTCATACGACCTGGATTGCCGTATCAAGGGTGGTGAACGCCACATGATTATGAGTGCAGAGTATGAACGTGTGTTCCCTATGGACATTTATCCAAGCTATTTGATTAAGGCTATTCTCACAGGTGATATAGACCGCCAGGAAGCTTTGGGTATCTATGAGGTGGCTCCTGAGGATTTCGCCGTGGCGGAATTTATTGATTCGTCAAAGCTCGAACTGCAACGAATTGTACGTGAAGGCTTGGATATACTGAGAAAAGAAAACGCATAAAAGACAATGATAAAGCAAATATTTGATAAATTACGCCCGACCTTTGAGGAGGGTGGCAAACTGAAGGCTTTCCGTTCAGTTTTTGAAGGAATGGAGACTTTCATGCTCGTGCCAAATACGACGTCAAAGGTGGGTGTCAGCGTACACGATGCCATTGACTCAAAGCGAATAATGTCTTTCGTCGTTATTGCGCTTTTGCCGGCACTGTTGTTCGGTATGTACAATATTGGATACCAAAATGCGCTTGCTGCCGGCAAACTGGCTGAGACTTCGGCTATATCGATGTTTCTGTATGGTTTACTGCTGGTTTTGCCCAAAATTGTCGTATCTTATGTTGTAGGACTTGGCATTGAGTTTGCGGTAGCGCAGTGGAAGCATGAGGAAATACAAGAAGGTTACCTCGTGACAGGTATTTTGATACCACTTATTGTGCCCGTAAATTGCCCATTATGGATGTTGGCTTTGGCTGTTGCCTTCTCGGTTATTTTCTGCAAGGAAATATTTGGTGGCACTGGCATGAATATCTTTAACCCTGCTTTAGTGGCACGCGCATTCTTGTTCTTCTCATACCCAACGAGCATGAGTGGTGACAAGGTCTGGGTAGCGAACGAACAAGTATGTGGCTTGGGATATGCGCTCCCTGATGGAACAACGATGGCAACGCCTCTTGGAGAGGTGGCTTCGGGTAGTATGCCTACGGCAAGTTTGGGTGACACTATACTTGGTTTAATACCTGGTTCAATAGGTGAAACATCAGTGATTGCCATAGCAATAGGTGCGATTATCTTACTTTTTACTCAAATCGCTTCGTGGCGCACAATGGTCAGTGTATTTGTAGGTGGCGCCTTAGTGGCCGTGCTTTTCAATATGCTTGGTTTGTCGGCTAACGCAGCAGCGAATATGCCTTGGTTTGAACATCTGACAACAGGTGGTTTCTGCTTTGGTGCTGTATTTATGGCAACAGACCCCGTTACGAGTGCACGCACCGAAAAGGGTAAATATATTTATGGTTTCCTGATTGGTGCCTTGGCCATATTGATTAGAGTACTCAATCCGGGTTATCCCGAAGGCATGATGCTGGCCATATTGTTTATGAATATGTTTGCACCGCTGATTGACTATTGTTTTGTGCAAAGCAATATCAACAAACGTATTAAACGAGCTGGTAAGTAGTTGAATTAGGTAATAAGCAAGGAATGATGCGTTGAAGCACGTCATTCTTGCCGATAACCATTAAATGACACAAAATGAATACAAATAAAAATTCATATACTATCGTCTATGCAACGGTAATGGTTGTTATTGTTGCATTCTTGCTCGCGTTTGTTTCGTCTGCCTTAAAGCCAACGCAGGACAAGAACGTGGCCTTGGACAAAAAGAAGCAAATCCTTGCTGCTTTGAATGTGCGAGGATTGAATGATGCGCAGGACATTGAAAGCAAGTACAATGAATGCGTGATGTCTGACATGATTGTAAAGGCTGACGGCTCTGTTGTGGCAGAAGGCAAAAGCAAGGAAAACGATGGTTTCAAAGTTGAGAACAAGAACATAAGCGCTAATTGCTTGCCCGTCTATATCTGCAAGGTTAATGGCGAAACAAAGTATGTGGTTCCTATGACAGGCCGCGGTCTTTGGGGTGGCCTTTGGGGCTATATGGCCATTAACGCAGATCTGCAAACCGTATATGGTGCTTATTTCTCTCATGAGAGTGAAACTGCCGGACTTGGTGCCTTGATTGCGGAAGAAAAGTTCCAAGATCAATTCAAAGGAAAGCAACTCTTTGCAAATTCTAACGACAGCGAAATAGCTTTGACTGTAGTGAAAAATGGCAAGGTTGAACCTGAGAAGAAGAATTATCAAGTAGATGGTATCACTGGTGCTACACTGACATCGAATGGTGTGGCAAACATGATACACGATGGCTTGCAGCAGTATATAGGCTACTTCTCAAAAACTAAGAAATAAGTAAAAGCAGTTGAGTTGCTGCGATATGGTATTGAACTATCGAAAATATGTAATCGCAGTTGTTTGGCTTTAATAATAAACCTCTAAACTCTTTTTCTAATATGAGTTTATTTTCAAAAGAAAACAGAGATGCCTTGACAGGGCCTCTTAACTTGAATAACCCTGTGGCTGTACAAGTATTGGGTATCTGTTCGGCTTTGGCTGTAACCTCTCAGTTAGAACCCGCTATTGTGATGGGTCTTTCGGTGACAGTAATTACGGCTTTTTCGAATGTTATAATTTCGCTTTTGCGTAAGACCATACCCAATCGTATACGTATCATTGTACAATTGGTGGTGGTGGCTGCCCTTGTGACGCTCGTGTCGCAGGTGTTGAAGGCGTATGCCTACGATGTAAGTGTACAGCTTTCTGTATATGTAGGTCTTATCATTACAAACTGTATTTTGATGGGACGCCTCGAAGCCTTTGCCATGATGAATGGTCCGTGGGAATCTTTCCTGGACGGTATAGGCAATGGATTGGGTTATGCCTGGGTGCTTGTGGCAGTGGGATTTGTACGCGAACTTCTTGGCAATGGAACCTTGCTCGGCTTGCGTGTGATACCCGAATGTATCTATGCGTCTAATGGCGGTTTCTATGTGAACAATGGTATGATGACAATGCCCGCCATGGCACTCATATTGTTGGGTTGTTTGATTTGGGCCTTGCGAGCAATCAATAAGGAGGCTTGATACATACCCTGATAGGGATATACGACTCGTGATATAATCCGGTTTATGTGAGTGACTCGTATGTCCGTGTTCTAACATCATATAATATAATTCTAATAATGGAACATCTATTAAGTCTGTTTGTCCGCTCCATTTTCGTGGACAATATGATATTTGCATTCTTTTTGGGTATGTGCTCTTATTTGGCAGTATCTAAGAATGTCAAGACAGCCTTGGGACTTGGCGTGGCCGTAACGTTTGTGCTTTTAATCACCGTGCCTGTTGATTACTTGCTGCAAACAAAGGTGCTCGGCCCTGATTGTCTTATTCAAGGCGTTGACTTGTCTTTCCTTTCTTTTATTTTGTTCATTGCAGTGATTGCTGGTATCGTGCAGTTGGTTGAAATGGTTGTAGAACGCTTTTCGCCATCACTCTACGCTGCGCTTGGTATATTCTTGCCACTCATTGCTGTAAACTGCGCCATCATGGGTGCCAGCCTTTTCATGCAGCAACGCATAGGCATGGAACCTGGTAGCACTCAATATATAGGTAATGTGGTAGATGCTTTAGTCTATGCGTTGGGTTCTGGTATTGGTTGGCTGTTGGCTATTGTGGCATTGGCTGCAATTCGTGAGAAGATGGCTTATACCAATGTGCCCAAGCCTTTGCAGGGACTTGGCATCACGTTTATCACCGTTGGTTTGATGGCCATGGCGTTTATGTGTTTCTCAGGTTTGAACATTTAATCAACAAGAATAGACAATGGATTTGAATTTAATTTTATCAAGTATTGGGGTATTCTTGGTGATTATACTCCTTTTGGTGGTCATTTTGCTCGTCGCCAAGAAATACCTTTCGCCCAGTGGCAAAGTGACTGTTACCATTAATGGTAAAGACAAGGTAGAGGTAGAACAAGGTAGCAGCCTTCTCACTACGCTCTCTGAAAACGGCATCTACTTGCCCTCGGCATGTGGTGGCAAAGGCAGTTGCGGACAGTGCAAGTGTCAAGTAGTTGAAGGCGGTGGCGAAATATTGGATTCTGAAAAAGGACACTTTACTCGCAAACAAGTGAAGGAGCATTGGCGCCTCGGTTGCCAGTGCAAAGTGAAAGGTGATCTCGAAATCAAGGTGCCCGACAGCGTACTTGGCGTAAAAGAGTATGAGTGTACTGTTATCTCAAATAAGAACGTTGCAACCTTTATCAAGGAGTTCAAGGTTCAGTTGCCACAAGGCGCACACATGGACTTCTTACCAGGTTCTTATGCTCAGATAAAAATCCCTGCATTCAGCATGGACTATGATAAGGATATAGATAAAAGCCTTATCGGCGAGGAATACCTTCCCGCATGGAAGAAGTTCGGATTGTTCCCCTTGAAATGTGTCAATACTGAACCGACAGTGCGTGCATATTCGATGGCAAACTATCCTGCAGAGGGAGATGTGTTTATGCTCACCGTACGTATTGCCACACCGCCCTTTAAGGCTGATAGAAGTGGGTTTATGGACGTAAATCCTGGTATTGCTTCTTCTTATATTTTCACGCTCAAGCCTGGCGATAAAGTTATAATGAGTGGTCCTTATGGTGACTTCCACCCTCATTTCGACTCGAAAAAGGAAATGATATGGGTTGGCGGTGGCGCAGGTATGGCTCCGCTTCGTGCACAAATAATGCACATGACTCGTACGCTTCATTGCACAGACCGTGAAATGCATTATTTCTATGGTGCTCGTGCTTTGAACGAGGTGTTCTACTTGCAGGATTTCTTGCAGTTGGAAAAGGATTTTCCAAATTTCCATTTCCATCTTGCGCTCGACAGACCAGACCCCGCAGCCGATGCTGCAGGCGTAAAGTACACGGCAGGATTTGTACACCAGGTGATGTATAATACCTATCTGAAGGATCATGACGCTCCCGAGGATATTGAATATTACATGTGCGGCCCCGGACCGATGTCGAAAGCTGTGGTAGGAATGCTTGACAGCTTAGGCGTAGAGCCCGAAAGCATCATGTATGATAATTTTGGCGGATAAAATTGGTTCAGACCAAGGTCATATTTTGATTGTGACCTTGGTCTGAATTGTTTTGGGGGAGATGCTGGCGGATTTGTGAGGGAATGTAAACATGATTATATAAACTGTTTTTTGAATACCTACTTAATAGCCGAAATGCGGCAGTTAATCGTGGGTATTTCTTTGCTATCAGCAAAAAAAAATGTACTTTTGCCCGAAAATATAAATTTATAGCACAAAGCAATGAATATATCATACAAGTGGCTTAAAGAATACGTCGATTTCGACCTTAATCCGCAAGAGGTAGCTGATGCGCTAACAAGCGAAGGACTTGAAGTTGATGGTGTAGAAGAAATTCAAGCTATTAAAGGAGGCTTGGAAGGTCTTGTCGTAGCACACGTTTTGACATGTGAGCCGCACCCAAATAGTGACCACATGCATGTGTGCCAGGTGGATCTGGGCACAGGTGAACCTGTACAAATTGTGTGCGGTGCTCCGAATGTGGCTGCTGGACAGAAGGTTATCGCAGCAACGCTCGGTACAAAATTATACGATGGCGATCAATGCTTTACTATAAAGAAGTCGAAGTTGAGAGGTATTGAGAGCTATGGCATGTTGTGTGCAGAGGACGAAATCGGGGTAGGTGAGAGCCATGATGGCATTATCGTATTGCCCGAGGATGCTGTGACAGGCATGAAAGCTGCTCAGTATTACAACTTGGAGAGTGATTGGGTAATTGAGGTTGACATAACCCCCAATCGCGCTGATGCTTGCTCACACTATGGTGTAGCCCGCGATTTGTATGCGTGGCTTATTCGTAACGGTTATAAGACGTCTCTACATCGCATGGACGTGTCGGGCTTTAAGGTAGACAACAATGACTTGAATATCGATATTGATGTCCAAAATACTGAAGCATGTCCGCGCTATTGTGCCGTTACAATCAAAGGTTGCGAGGTGAAGGAAAGTCCTGAATGGCTTAAGGAAAAATTAAACACAATAGGATTGCGTCCCATCAACAATATTGTTGACATTACGAATTACGTAATGATGGCTTATGGCCAGCCGTTGCATTGCTTTGATGCAGACATGATAGACGGAAATAAAATTGTGGTTAAGGCAATGCCTGATGGTACAAAATTCCAAACGCTTGATGGCGTGGAGCACACATTGACAGACCGTGATTTGGCTATTTGTAATGCAAAAGAACCGATGTGCATCGCTGGCGTGATGGGCGGACGTGGTTCTGGCACTTATGATACAACAAAGGACGTGCTGTTAGAAAGTGCATATTTCCACCCAACATGGATAAGAAAAAGCGCTCGCCGTCACGGATTAAGTACAGATGCCTCTTTCCGTTTTGAACGTGGCGTGGACCCCGACGGCCAGATATATGCACTTAAGGTTGCTGCTATGCTGGTTAAAGAATTGGCCGGCGGTACTATAAGCATGGATATCAAAGATGTGGAAGCTGAAGGTTTGGTGAAGAAATTTGAAGTAAAGCTTGACTACAAGTATGTTCACGATTTGATTGGCAAGACGATTCCTGTTGAGGTGATAAAGGAAATTGTTACTTCGCTTGATATGAAGATCGTTGGCGAAACTGAGGACAGCATATCACTTGAGATTCCAGCCTATCGTGTTGATGTACAACGCCCTTGTGATGTGGTGGAGGATATCTTGCGTATTTATGGTTACAACAATGTTGAAATTCCTACCTCTGTAAAATCGAGCCTGACAATTAAGGGGGATGTGGATCGTTCAAATAAATTAGAGAATATAATAGCTGAGCAACTTGTTGGACAAGGCTTCCGCGAAATACTGAATAATTCTCTTACAAAGGAAAGCTATTATGACGGACTTGAAACGTACGCACCTGCCGAATTGGTACGGGTGTTAAATCCGTTGAGTAGTGACTTGAACGTGATGCGTCAGACTTTGTTGTTCGGCGGCTTGGAGAGCATAGCGCACAACGTTAATCGTAAGAGCAAAAATCTGCGTTTCTTTGAAACTGGTAACTGTTACTACTATAATTCAAAAAAGCACACTGCAGACCATTCGCTTAATGCATATAGCCAGGCTCATTTCATCGGTCTATGGCTCACTGGAAATCATATAGAAGGTTCGTGGGCTCATGCAAACGAAGCTACTTCTGTTTACCAGCTGAAGGCCTATGTGATGAACATCTTGGTACGACTGGGTTATGAACTTGGTGGTATGCGCATTGGACAGGGTTCTAATGATATCTTTGCCAAGAGCTTGTCTGTTTCTGATAGGAATGGCAAGGTCTTGGTAGAGTTGGGACTTGTGGCAAAAGCTATTACGTCACGCTTTGATATAGACCAGGAGGTTTATTATGCTGAAATAAATTGGTCTATGTTGACGAAGAAACTGCAGAAGAATACCGTGTCTTTCAAGGAAATCAGCAAATATCCGGCTGTAAGTCGAGATTTGGCCCTTTTGATTGATAAAAATGTGGAGTTTGCACAGATTGAGCAAATAGCTCGCAACTCTGAAAAGAAATTATTGAAGAAGGTTGAGCTCTTTGATGTTTACGAAGGCGATAACTTGCCAGAAGGTAAAAAAAGCTATGCGGTGAACTTCGTATTGCAGGACGAAACGAAGACAATGAATGACAAACAGACGGATGCCATTATGAATAAGATTGTCGCTAACCTTGAGAAGCAGCTGGGCGCTGTACTTCGTTAGTAGTTTTTCCTGACGAGCACATTATTCATTGATTTTCAAACCAAACTAAATATAATAACACATGGGAAGAGCTTTTGAATACAGAAAAGCTACGAAATTGAAGCGTTGGGGCCACATGGCACGTACATTTACGAAATTGGGAAAACAGATAGCTGTTGCTGTAAAGGCAGGCGGTCCTGAACCCGAAAACAATCCGACACTTCGTGCAATCATCGCAACATGCAAGCGTGAAAATATGCCCAAAGATAATATTGAGCGTGCAATAAAGAATGCTTGCGGTAAGGATCAAAGCGATTACAAGACTATGACTTATGAGGGCTACGGCCCCCATGGAGTAGCCATTTTTGTTGATACTTTGACCGATAATGCTACTCGCACCGTTGGCGACGTTCGCTCGGTATTTAACAAGTTTAACGGCAACCTTGGTACAATGGGTTCGCTTGCTTATCTCTTTGACCATAAGGCTGTATTCACCATTCGTAAGAAGGAGGGCGTTGATATGGACGAACTCATTCTCGACCTTATAGATTATGGTGTGGAGGACGAATTTGACGAGGACAGTGAAGAAAATAGCGTTACCATATATGGTGATCCTAAATGTTTCGCTCAAATTCAAAAGCATCTCGAGGAAAATGGTTTCGAAGTGCTTGCTGCAGAGTTTACATATATTCCAAACGATGTGAAGGACGTTACTCCCGAAGAACGTGAAAGCATTGATAAAATGGTTGAGCGTCTTGAAGACTTTGACGACGTACAAACTGTTTACACTAATATGAAGCCTGCTGAGGATTGATACGGTGTATCTTCCCTTGGATAGAATAATGCAAAATACGGGTAAAAAGTTTGTGGCGAGGACAAACAACTGGAGATTTTTCCTTCGTTTGCTACAAACTGTTTACCCGTATTTTTAATTTGATTCAAATGAAACAAATGGATTTTCAACCTCAGGGTACTTGTTCCAAGTTTATACATATAGAACTTACTGATGACGATCGTGTTTCTGATGTGTCATTTGTTGGAGGGTGCCCGGGAAATTTGAAGGGCATTAGTGCTTTGATTAAGGGTATGCACAAAGATGATGTTATTTCACGTCTTTGCGGCATAAAATGTGGCAACAAGTCTACATCATGCCCAGATCAGTTAGCCTGTGCTCTTAAACAAATGAATTAAGTTTTTTGTGTAGGCACGCTGTTAAGTAATAAAACATTTTGAATGCGATCAGACCTCGGAAAACTTAGTAGGTATGACGATACAATGCTCTTCTTTATTGTTTATTTACTTCGTATTCGGCTGGTCCGATTTCAGTATGATATACAGTGTGTCCGTCTGTTTTAGATATATAGATAAAGCCAAAGGTGACCTTTGCCGCCTTTATGTCTTTGTAATCAGCGCTGCTTTTCAGACGCTGCAAAAGCATTTGATGGAGTAGGGGAGCATTACTACTGTAAAACGGCTCATTCGTTCCGTTAAGTGAATAATATGACGTATATATCCTTCGATTTGGATCGTAGGTTAAACTGTCAAGAGTTGTTCCACTTTCTACCTCAATGGGACATCTGTTAGTAGTAAAATCTTTTGCTTCTCTCTCTAATTCCTTATCAAAACCATCTTTACATGATATTAGTATTGTTGGCAAGAGAAGCAGCAAATATCGTACAAAATAATTAGTCATTTATTATATGCTTGTTATATACACAAAGTTCAAACCTTTGTGCAAAGGTAACAAGATATATCGTTTAACTGCAAGATAAAATGGTAAAAGTTCATATTACGCCAAAAGAGGCTGATTTGCGCGTTGAGCGCGCAGTACAGCTTTTCAAAGAAGGATATAATTGTTCACAAAGCGTAGTTGGAGCATTTGCTGATCTCTATGGATTTACGCAGGAACAGGCTTTGCTCATGTCGGCATCATTTGGAGGGGGCATTGGTCGTATGCGACAAACTTGTGGTGCAGCTTGCGGCATGTTTGTTTTGGCAGGTTTACAAAGTGGTACAACCATCGGCTCTGACCGTGAAGGAAAAAGCCGCAATTACGCAATGGTACAACAACTTGCTGAATCTTTTAAGCAAATAAACGGTAGTATCATTTGCGCGGAACTTCTCGGACTTAAACCAAATGCTGAAATCACAGCACAAGCCTCTGAACGCACAGATTCTTATTACAAAAAGAGACCATGCTCTGAAATGGTCAGAACCGCGGCCCGGCTCTTTGCCAATGCTATATCGCAGAATTGACATCACTCTCTCGTTTTGAAAAGAATGTATGTTATGTTTAATAGAGAATTACCGATCAACGTATAACCCCCTATTCTGTAATTTATGATTGACAGGGCTACTATTCAGCGAGTAATGGACGCCACAGATATTGTAGATGTGGTGAAGGAATTTGTGACCTTACGCAAATCTGGTGCAAATTACAAAGGCTTATGTCCATTTCACAACGAGCGTACACCTTCCTTTAGCGTATCACCGGCTAAGCAACTGTGCAAATGCTTCTCATGTGGAAAAGGCGGCAATGCTGTTCACTTCTTGATGGAACTGGAGCAGATGACCTATCCAGAGGCAATAAAATGGTTGGGACGCAAATATGGTATCGAAGTCAAAGAGAAAGAGTTGACCGATACAGAGCGAATTGAACAGAGCGAACGTGAAAGTATGTTCGCTCTAAATGAGTGGGCCAACAATTATTTTCAAAATATATTGCATGATAACGTTGATGGCGTTGCAATCGGCATGGCATACTTCCGTTCGCGTGGTTTTCGAGATGATATAATTAGAAAATTCAATCTTGGATATTCGTTAGAACAACGGGACGCCTTTGCTAAAGCTGCCATGGCACATGGCTTTAGTAAAGAATACTTGCTTAGAACGGGATTGTGTTATCAAACAGAAGATGGACACCTGTTCGATCGATATCATGGTCGCGTCATTTTTCCTGTGCACACTGTTTCCGGGCGTGTTGTGGCTTTTGGCGGCAGAGTCCTGAATACTGAAAAGCACAAGAACGTTGGTAAATATGTCAATTCTCCAGAGAGTGAGATATACAGCAAAAGCCATGAGTTATATGGACTTTACCAAGCAAAACAAGCTATCGTGAAACATGGTAGATGTTTCTTGGTAGAAGGATACACGGACGTTATATCCATGCATCAATCTGGAGTGGAAAATGTTGTCGCTTCGTCTGGTACATCGTTAACAGAGGGACAAATACGTCTGTTACATCGTTTTACTGAAAACATAACGGTACTTTACGATGGTGACGCTGCAGGTATTAAGGCAAGTTTGCGTGGTATAGATATGTTACTTGCCGAGGGCCTGAATATCAAGGTTCTTTTGTTGCCAGATGGCGATGACCCGGACAGTTTTGCACGCAAACATCGGTCAGAGGAATTTCAAAACTACATTGATCAGCACCAAGTAGATTTTATTAAATTCAAAACAAACCTTCTCTTGAAAGGTGCGGAAGGAGACCCTATCAAACGTGCCGAATTGATAACAGATGTGGTTCATAGTATCTCTGTTATTCCCAATGAGGTCGTGCGTCAGATGTATATCAAGGAAAGTGCTGTCGCCCTGTCGGTTAATGAAGAACTGATTGTTAATGAAATAAACAAGCAGCACCGCAAACAGGTATCATCAGACTATTCGGGTGATGAAAACAAACAACAGACTGATGTTTCTGACGAACATAGCACTCCGTCTCATGCGAATAACACAGTTAAAGGTAATGCTGAAGAGGAGATGTTGGCGTCTTTGGTCGTGAAATTCGGGAATATGTATATTGATGCGCTTGGAACTGAAAGCAGTGCAAACTCTGAAGGTCAAGTTACTGTTGCTGCGTTTATTGAAGACAGCCTCAAGTCAGACGGGCTAACTCTTACTACTCCCCTGCTCAACAAGATATTGACCGAGGCATTGAGGTTGTCAGCCAACAAGGAGTGGGAATCCCTACCCTATTTCCTTAATCACCCCGACCCACGAATTAGTAAATTTGCTGCAATGGTGGGCCAGGATAATTTTATTTTGAGTAGTCGGCAACGTGAGCAATATGTCGAAGATAAGTATAAACTCGATGATATTGTACCACGCATACTACACGACTACAAGCATGCAGTGATACAAGGTCAATTGCAACAAATACTAATACAACTGCGCAATCCCCAGTTACAGACTGACACCTTAAAGGCCGAATCCTTAATGAAGGAGTATATGCAATTAAGCCAGATTGAGCGTAAATTGGCAAAAGTATTAGGCGATCGTGTAGTACTGAAATAAATAAGTAACTCAATGGTAACGATCAGCGAAATCTTCATTGCAAGCTTGATAAAACATAGATTATTAGCTAAGCATTTATGAGCAATAGCACAGAAAATACAATAACGTGCATTTTTTTAACTAAGCACTTAGCCATTTATAAAAAAATGCTTACCTTTGCTCATATAATAACGAACAAAGAATGGCGCTGATTGACCCTCAATGCGCTATAACAAGAAAATAAAAAATGGGCATATTACAAGACAGATTAGCAAAATACACCTTGCCACAACAATACAAAGCAAAGGGTGTATATCCTTATTTCCGTGCAATTGAAGGTAAACAAGGTACCGAGGTTGAGATGGGTGGACATCACGTGTTGATGTTTGGCTCAAATGCGTATACCGGACTGCCCGGTGACGAACGCATTATTGAGGCAGGTATTAAGGCCATGGAAAAATATGGTTCAGGTTGTGCTGGTTCACGTTTTCTTAATGGCACGTTGGACCTGCATTTGCAACTCGAAAAAGAACTGGCCGAATTTGTAGGTAAGGACGATGCTTTATGCTTCTCTACGGGATTTACTGTAAATTCTGGCGTTATTCCCGCTCTTACAGGACGTGAGGATTACATCATCTGCGACGATCGAGATCATGCCTCTATTGTGGACGGCTGTCGTTTATCGTTCTCAAAGCGTCTGAAATATAAGCACAATGATATGGCTGATTTGGAGCGTCAATTACAAAAATGTGCTCCCGAGTCTGTCAAACTGATTGTAGTAGATGGTGTGTTCTCTATGGAAGGAGATTTGGCCAATCTGCCTGAAATCGTAAAACTTAAGCATAAGTACAATGCCACTATCATGGTAGATGAAGCACATGGTATTGGAGTATTCGGTCGTCAGGGACGTGGTGTGTGCGACTATTTTGGCTTGACCGATGAGGTAGACTTGATCATGGGCACATTCAGTAAGTCTCTTGCTTCAATCGGTGGATTTATTGCTGCAGACGAAAGTATCATAAATTGGTTACGCCATAATGCGCGTACATACATTTTCTCTGCTTCAAATACGCCTGCTGCTACAGCTTGTGCGCTTGAAGCTCTGCATATCATTCAGAATGAACCTGAACGTATTGAAGCTCTGTGGGATGTAACTCGTTACGCATTGAAACGATTTAAGGAAGAGGGCTTCGAAATAGGCGACACAGAATCACCTATCATTCCGTTGTATGTGCGTGATACAGAAAAGACTTTTGTTGCAACAGCGCGTGCCTTTGATGAAGGTGTGTTCATTAATCCAGTGATTCCACCAGCATGCGCCCCTCAAGACACGCTCGTGCGTGTAGCTTTAATGGCCACTCATACAAAAGAACAAGTAGATCGTGCTGTAGCCGCCTTGCGCAAGGTGTTCTGCGAGTTAGGCATAATTAAATAACGCGTTTCTATAACAATACAATAAAGGAATTGACAATATATAAGCTGCATTGAAAGATTCGAAGAGAATCTTTCAATGCAGCTTATGTCTTATTTGGAGTTCACAGAATAGCATCAAAGGTAAGCATCCCATGCAGGTCGTATTGAAAAGGCTCCTATAAAGTCTGAATTTTGCAGACAAAAGTACTTATGTTTTGTCTGAAAGAAAATGACATCAACCATCTCTATTCTCAAGGCATAGATATGCGAAAGGGCGTAGAAGGATTTTGCGGCATTATTCGTACGTATCAGTATAGTCCTACTAATCAAGAAGTCTATGTTTTTGCGAATATGGTCTGGCTATACCAACGAGTACAATAAGTAGGACGGTCCATCAAGCTATAGACAAGCTCTACCCAATTTATTATGCCCAAATAAGAAAAATAGGAGATAAGTACTTGATAGCACTTATCTCCTACTCGATTGCTCAAAAGAACGAATAAATTAAGCTTCAGCAGGTGCTTCTGTAGCTTCCTCTGCGGGAGCGTTTTCAGCTTCCGCAGCAGCCTTTGCGGCAGCTTCGGCTTCTGCTTTAGCAGCAGCTTCAGCAGCCTTCTTTTCTGCTACCTTCTCTGCTATCTTCTCGTTAACCTTCTTTTCAGCTTCGAGACGAGCTTCAGCAGCAGCTTTCTTGTCAGCAGCCTTCTTGTCAGCAGCGGCAGTTGCCTTTGCGTCCTTAGCTTGCTTCCAAGCATCAAATTTAGCCTTTGCTGCAGCTTCATCAAATGCGCCCTTGCGTACACCACCATTAAGGTGTTTCATGAGCATTACACCTTCGTTAGAAAGGATGTTGCGTACGGTGTCAGTAGGCTGTGCACCATTTTCTACCCAATACAAGGCGCGTTCAAAATTCAAATCTACTGTTGCAGGATTGGTGTTGGGATTGTATGTACCAATCTTTTCAGTAAACTTACCATCACGTGGTGCTCTTACGTCAGCGATTACAATGCTGTAAAAAGCGTAGCTCTTACGGCCATGACGCTGCAAACGGATTCTTGTTGCCATTTGTTTTTTATTTTTATAGGTTTGAATTATGCCATTATCTCGTAACGGCGCTGCAAAGTTACTATTTTCCTTTTGATTTACAAAGCATTCTCATACAAGTTGTAATTTTAATTGAAGTGGCTTTGTTTATAAATTCGTGTAAGAAATGCAATTCTATTGCAGTAGAATGTGCTGAGAATCGCAGAAGTTCGGAGTGGCAAGGAAAATTTCTCCTATTCCGTTCCTATTCCATTTGTTTATGACAAACTTAATTCTCTGCTAAAATAAATAGCCCTTCCTTAATGCGACTTACCAATCCTTTACTATACAGAGGCGTTTCAAATCATACATAGAACCATTGTATATATTCAAATCTACATTTCCTTTTATTCCGTCAATGTGTCCGCAATCTGTGTGTTGCCAAAAACGCCATTTGCCGCTATATGTTAATGAGTGTACGTAATAGTGTGCAATCCAGTATGGATATCTGTCAAACTCTTTTGTATTTAGGTAGTCTTTCTTGAATTTGTAATTTGTGTAGATTATAGGGGGAACGCCATATTCCTTTTCCACCACCCTTAACCAAGTGAGTGAAGCTTTTCGTAATTTTTCTACAGAAAGATTGCCTTTCTCCTCGATATCAAGCACAGGGGGAAGGTCACCCTCTTCAAGATGAACCTGTTTAAGAAAGTATTTAGCTTGTACAGTGGCTGACACATTAGGTTTGAAATAATGATATGCACCGCGTAAGAAACCATTGTCTCTTGCTTGATAGAAATTGTCGTTGAAATTTTTATCAAGATGATTTTCACCTTCTGTCGCTTTGATAAATATAAAGCTTATAGTTTCTCCGTTTACAGTCGCATTTTTAACCTTATGCCAATCTATGTCACCTTGATGATGACTTATATCTATACCATGAATAGAGAAACCCTCTGGATACATTTCATTGCCATTCAGAGCTTGCCATTTTAGGCTGTATGGTACTACAAAATAGATGTACACAAAATAGCAGAAAATGCCAACTAAGCAGATAATAGAAAGTCTGATGAAAAGAATACGCGCCTTTTGGTTGATATTGCGAAATGCTGATATCGCCTTCTCCTTCAAAGAGGTATGTCTCTTGCTGCGAGAATATGTGCGACGGCTTCGTGTTGGTTTGTATGCACCTCCCCTACTCTTCTTGCAATTTACTCTCACTGTTTTTCTATTTGAAGGATTCTTTAGGACCATATTAAAAAGTAAAAAGAGGATAAACGATATACAATGTATTAAAGAATATACTTCACCACGATTGCTATCGTTTATCCTCGCTCTATATCAACTCTTCATTATTTGAAGAGCATGTTATTATTTACCCTGTTCTAATTTCAGAGTAGCAGTGCATTGGTCACAAACTTCAGATGGACCCCAGTACTGAATAGGACCAGGATAAACGAAGCAAGTTTTTTCAGCCCATTCTGCACGATGCTCAGCAAACTTCTTGAAAGGAGCACCATCCAAACGAACCAAAGCCTTTTTGATAACGGGCTTCATCTTGCCGTTACGGCGTTCCATATTCATCATCATTGTAATAGGCACACCGCCGGCTACCCATTGTTCTGCAGGTGCAGTAGTGTTCTTTACAATAGCCATATAGCCAGTCTTGCCATTAGCAACGAGCTGTGCTGCGCTTGTACCGAGTGCATAGCAATAGTCTGCATCGTAGTTTGAAGGTGCTGCGCAACGACCCTCGTAACCAAAGAAGTGGTGCTGTGCAGAGAATTTGCCTACAAACTTACCTTCTTTCTTCCATGCAGCAAGTTTGTTGCCAACCATTTCAGAGAGGAGCTTCTCGGTTTCAATGAGCGAAACTTGTACGTTTCCGTGAGGGTCACGTTCCATTGTAAGCTGCTTGGCAACGCCTTCAGGAAGGCTCTCGTAGATAGCAGCATTCTCCTTTGACAATTTGCCAAGAATCCAGGCGCGTTGTTCAGCTGCTGCTACAGTTGCAGCTTCCGGTGTAGCCAAAAGGTCATTCAATTCAGCAATAAGCTTTTTCATTGCGGGAATGAATTCAATCAAACCTTCCGGAATCAATACTGTACCAAAGTTGTTACCATTAGCTGCACGTTTTGCAACAATCTCAGCAATATATGTTACGATGTCATCAAGAGTTTGGTTCTTTGCTTCAACCTCTTCGCTAATGATACATACATTAGGCTGGCACTGAAGGGCGCATTCCAATGCGATATGGCTGGCTGAGCGACCCATCAACTTGATAAAGTGCCAATATTTACGTGCAGAATTAGCATCGCGCTGAATGTTACCTATAACCTCTGCGTAAGTCTTGCATGCAGTATCAAAACCGAATGAAGTTTCGATCTGGTCATTTTTCAAGTCGCCATCAATAGTCTTGGGGCAACCGACAACTTGTACGCCGCAGTTATGAGCAGCATAGTACTCAGCCAACACGCATGCGTTAGTATTCGAATCATCACCACCGATAATCACGACAGCTTTGATGCCTAACTCGCGAATAATTTTCAAGCCACTTTCAAACTGATCTTCTTCCTCAAGTTTAGTACGGCCAGAACCAATCATGTCGAAACCACCAGTATTGCGGTAATCGTCTATGATGGCATCAGTAAGTTCGATGTACTTGTGGTCAACCAAACCGCCAGGTCCCATCAAAAAGCCGTAAAGCTTGTTTGCAGGGTTCTGCTTCTTGAGTTCATCATACAGACCGCAAATCACATTGTGACCGCCAGGAGCCTGACCACCCGAAAGGATGATGCCAATATTCATTGGAGCATACTCTTTCTTTTCGTTTGTGGGAACAAACTCTACCAAAGGCATACCATATGTGTTAGGGAACAATTTCTTGATTTCCTCTTGATCACCTACACTTTGAGTGGGTTCACCTTCTTTGATACTTACATTGCCACGCAAGCCTGCGGGCAGCTTGGGCTGGTAAGCAGCACGTGCAATTTGTAATGCGCTTTTTTCCATGAAAATTGAAGTTAATATTCGTCTTTTAAGTTGGTTCGTATTATTAAGTGATATTCCGTGTATTGTCAGCACAGGCCAACTACATGAAAAATCCCGAAATATTTCCTTTGCAAAGTTAGTTATTTTTTGTGTTACGCTACATTTTCAGATTGTTTATTTTGCGTTACAGCTAAACTTTGCATGCCATGATGGTGTCCAAAATGTCAGATATTATTATAATGGACAATCACCCATTAACAAATACCTCAACAATTTGTGAACCGCCATCGGGTACTATAAAATGTTCTAAGGCAGGACGCAGGTCGTCAAAATTTTGAACGCCAGTATAACCTATATGGAATGTTTGTGCAATTCCTGCAGCCGTATAAGTCTGTTGTCCAGCAGCTATAAATTTGTCGCGTGCCGGTGACTTCTCTAATCCCTTCAACTGGTCAAAGATACCGCCATGATTATTATTGAGCAACAATATTCGCAGATTTGACGGTAGTGACACGTTCCATAAGGCATTCGCATCATAGAAGAAACTTAAATCGCCTATTATTACAATGCTAAGTCCCCACATCTTCATCGCATATCCAACAGCCGCAGACAATGACCCCTCAATGCCGTTAACGCCACGGTTGCAAAGGATTGGTTGCACACCCGACTTGAAATAATTGCCAGCTATTCTTACTGATGAGCTGTTGGCCAAATGCAATGTATAATCACAAGCGAGTGTTTGCGTTTTCATATACAAATGCCTAATGACGCAATTCATTGTCAAATGCTCCTCATCTGCCAATAATCCATCTTCTAATATCTTTGCGGTATCGGCAAGCCTGCGTTCAGCTTTGGCAACACCCTCATGCTTTCGGGGAAGTTTCATTGATAGTTGCGCTAAGGCTGGCTGAACAGCTGATTGAATTTTGTATTGCAAATGGCAGAAAGTGTCTATCAAACCTTGTTCCTCGTCTATTCGTATCACACAACAAGAGGTGTTGCGTAACAGACTCTTGAATGATTTGTGGACAAAGTTTCCTCCAATTTGCACCACTAAATCAGGTTTCAATGCATCAGTTTGCGTCGAAAGATAGTCAAAAGCATTCAGCAAATGATTACCAGGCACATCTGATATAATTTCAGGCAATACAAGCATCTGCTTATTTTCAACGATATCAGCAACTTCCTTACGAATGTCGCCCCTTTCATATTGGCCAATTAAGAGCACTGGCAATTTGGCATTCGCTATAATGTCAACAATGTTTTGTGGTATTGGAGTGCTATTTGTAGGGCAAGTTACGCTAATTACGCGTTCATTGGGCAACTGCACCGTATTAAAGCTAAACATAGGCTCTTCTATTGCCACGTTAATATGTGCTGGTCCGCCCTCACCATGATATAGGCTATTAAGGGCCTCATTGATATGCAAATTATTTGTCCAGCTGTCACCTTCGTTTCGTGGCGGATTGATTTGTGCCGTTTTACAATAAGGTTCCAAAGCACCAGTTTGCTGCAGAGTCTGACCGTCATATTGGCCAATCCACTGTTGTGGTCTATCTGCCGAAATAACAAGTAACGGCAAGTGTCGGTAGTACGCCTCGGCAACAGCCGGCACACAATTGAGCAATGCTGTGCCTGATGTGACACACACTATTGTTGGTTCTTGAGTAGCCAAAGACATTCCCAGGGCAACAAATGCTGCACTGCGTTCGTCTGTAACAGGGTGTATGCTTACTTTGCCTTGTCTATGTAATTCATACAAATTATGAACAATCGTCGCATTACGCGACCCTGGACACACCACGGCATTGCGTATATTGTAAGCTACGAGTAGTGCTGTTAATTGGTTTACTTGTGTTGTGTCGCAATACATTTTTATTTTAATTTCGTTTTATCAGCTGCCTCATGGTCGCCATTTTCCTAACAGTTTCTTCCCATTCTTCGTTTTCCTTACTTTCAGGCATGATGCCACCGCCAGCATAAAGGGTCGCCATGTTTGCATTTAATTGCATGCAGCGCAATGATACATACAGCATGGTCTGCTCTTCCAGCAAATACGGTCCGCTAAATCCCGCATAATAAAACCGGGAAGTGGGTTCTATTTCTAATATGGCCGACTTTGATTTTTCGCGTGGTAGTCCACACACCGCAGGAGTTGGGTGTAAAGTCTGTAGCACCTGGCACAGATTAACATTGTCCTTCAAAGTAAAAGTAATGTCATTACACAAATGCTGTATGTTACCACTGCGCAACGAATATGTTGGCGAAATATCCATATCCTCTGTTACTGGCTTGAGTGTAGTTGCAATAAAATCCTTAACAAGCACTTGTTCCTCTTTGTTCTTGTTGTCCCATAAAGCGTCTTTGTTGTCGTTCCATGGCAGTGTTCCAGCCAAAGCTACAGTATGCCATACAGAATTTGTACGCTCAAGTAATGGCTCTGGCGTTGCTACAAGCCATGTACCTGAAACTGGGGTGTGCCAAAGCGCAACAAAATTGTTAGGTCGAAGAGTACAAGCTCTCAAAAATAATTTTTCAGCATCAAGGTTTGACGACAACTTACAGTTTAATCTGCGCGATAGTACAAGCTTCTTAATAGCCTTATTATCAAACATCTCAGATACGGATTTGAAAGCTTTACTGTATGCCCTTCTTTCTTCTAATGCGTCATCTACAAAGCCAATATCGCTAACATCTGCAGTTGGTTCTATCTCACTTACACTCGTTGCATCAGGTTCTATAAACAATATAGGACATTCTTCTGAACAAACGAAAGGTGCAATTAAATAGCCTCCTGTCGTTGGTATATCTTCAAGTGTTTGAAAAGTCCTTGGCTTGCTGAATTGTTCAATACGCGTAAATACTTTTTCGTGAGGACATTTGAATAGTGCAAAAGCCTGGGGCGTCATGTTATTTTTTGCCATCACGTTCATGCAACTTTGCTTCATTCCAGATGGCGTCCATTTCCTCTAAGCTCATATCTGTAAGATTACGTCCTTGTTTCATAGTGTGAGCTTCAAGATAATTAAAGCGTCTAATAAATTTCTGATTGGTGCGCTCCAGTGCATTGTCCGGATTTATCTTGTACAATCTTGCAGCATTGATAAGGCTGAACATCACATCACCAAATTCGGCTTCAGCCTTGTCTTTATCCATGTGTTCTACTTCCGTCTCAAATTCTCCTATTTCCTCTTTCACCTTTTCCCAAACTTGAGACTTCTCTTCCCAATCAAAACCCACATTGCGCGCTTTATCTTGTATTCGATACGCTTTTATTAGCGAAGGCAATGCTTCTGGCACACCAGCCAAAACGCTTTTGTTGCCATCTTTTTCCTTCTGTTTCAGCAGTTCCCATTGCTCGCTTACTTGCTGTGCTGTATCTATGTGATTGTTGTCCTGTCCTTTTGGTGGAAACACGTGGGGGTGACGGAATATAAGTTTGTCGCATAATTCACGACAAACGTCTGCTATGTCAAAATCACGTGTTTCCGAACCAATCTTTGCATAAAAGCATACATGCAAAAGCACGTCTCCCAATTCTTTACAAATATTCTTCGTGTCGTGCTTCATCAGCGCATCGCACAATTCGTATGTCTCTTCTATGGTGTTTGGCCGTAAACTCTCGTTTGTTTGTTTGCGGTCCCACGGGCATTTCACACGTAGTTCGTCAAGTACATCAAGCAAACGGCCGAAAGCCTGCATTTGTTCCTCTCGCGTATGTGAACCTCTATTATTATTTTTATTAGCTGTTTCCATAAACTAAATTTTTGTATGAGTATGTGCACATCTTCAGTTGAGATGCCAAACCATATTGGCTAAACTAAGATTTATATAAACAAATTTTGAAAACCTGCGTAATAGGTAAAAGACATGGCAACTTAGGGTCGCCCACTTTTTTTGACCACAAAATTACACTTTTATTGCCGATTTGCGTAATTTTGCGATATGGAAAAGTTCGACGTACACATATTAGGTTGCGGCAGCGCCATGCCCACATTGAAGCATTGGCCGTCGGCTCAGGTGGTAAACATACGCGAAAAGCTATTTTTAATTGATTGCGGTGAGGGTGCACAAGTGCAATTTAGACAAGCGCGTCAAAAGTTTTCGCGTTTGTCACACATCTTTATATCCCATTTGCACGGCGATCACATCTTTGGTCTGATAGGATTGCTATCAACCTTGTCTTTGGCTGGTCGAACGTTACCCATGCACATATATGCCCATGCCGAGTTAGAAGAACTCATGCGTCCTCAGCTCAATTTCTTTTGCAAGGGCATAGCCTTTGATGTCATTTTCCATCCACTGCCAACAGTCGACCAATCGATCTTGATTTATGAGGACCGCTCTGTAATGGTCTACACCATTCCCTTGCGGCATCGAGTGCCGTGTTGTGGCTTTTTGTTCAAGGAACGACCTCCCTTGCCTCACATTCGTCGCGACATGATCGATTATTTGGATATTCCGTATTACGCTATAAATTCCATAAAACAAGGAGCAGATTGGACTATGCCAGACGGACACGTTGTGCCTAACGAGCAGTTAGTCTTTCCCGCAGACAAGGGACGGGCGTATGCATATTGCTCCGATACATGCTATCGTCCGCAAAATGTGCCTATTCTTCGCGGAGTTGACGTCCTTTATCATGAAGCAACTTTCGGACAAGACAATTTGGCGAGAGCTATTGAAACTTTACATTCTACTGCATTACAAGCTGCGCAAATAGCAAAGGCTGCAAGTGTCGGCAAATTAGTTATTGGACATTTTTCCTCACGGTATGATGATGAGAACGTATTGCTAAACGAGGCAAAGTCCGTCTTTCAAGAAACATGTTTGGCCAAAGAGGATTTGACAATAACATTGTAATTCTGCAATTATTTAACCCGTTAGCACAAAAATGCGTGCTAACGGGTTTTACTTTCAATTATACTGCAAGTAAACATGCGTAATGAGTCATAAGCAAATTTCAGAAAATAGTTGAATATGCTCAAACGCAGACCTTTCAGAAAGACTAACAGCAATCATACTTTTGTTGCAATGCCCCAATTTGCGGTGTGATATGTGACGCGTAAATTGTCACTTCTATGTTTGAGGCGCAAGCGTATTGTTTCAAGCATCTTACTCCGTATTTTATAGCTTCGTGCAAATGTTGATGGTCGCCATCATAAGCATTGATAAGCACCAACAAGTTAGTAGTGTCAAGAGATACCATTGTGCGTGTAGAATCACTCGTTGGTGTGGCAAACGCACCTTCTGTATCGCGATAGACTGGCAAATTCTCGATATTGAGTAAACCTCTGCCTATAGCCTGATATGGTTCGTTTGCTCGTCCAATACCAAGCTCCACATTATTACCTGCTATGCACGCTCCGTCCAAAGCGGCAGTGGAGTAACCTGTGTACAATGACAGGAGGTTGACCACATCAACAACCGTGTTAATGTGGTACAACTCCTTACCTTGCAATATTCTGCGTGCAAGTTGCTCACAGGCTGGACGGTAACGGCTCGGATCCTTACCAAATGCCTTGTAAGCCAAGCGGGTTGCGTAAATTCCAGCACGTTCTTTAATCGTGTCAATAGTGTACTTCCCCGAGATTTCGTTACCATAAGCAGTAATTTCTTCCCACAGGGCATCAGATAAAGCACTGTTTTTTACGGTAGCATGAATCCCCGCGCCACAGAAATCGGGGCAGATGTTCTTGAATGATTCAGATACAGCTATACTTACCATCTATTTCTAATTTGTTCTTTTGCAACAATCACGAATTTCTGCCACACATGTCACAGAAGTCGCAATATTTGCAGGTATCTTTGTTGTTAGTACATTCAAATGGATTTTTGGGGTCAATTATCTCTGAAAGCAAACCTATGAGCTTTGACTTAAACTCCTCGGCATATGCTCTAAAGTCCGTGCATGACTTGCCTTCAAAAGATATATATGGATTAAACCCTTCTTTTCGAAAATGATGTACATAATAAAGCGCGGGCACCAAAGGTAAACTCTTGTATTGTGAAAACTCTGGACTTTCGTGTACTATCAAGCAATAAGCAAATGTCTGGAACGGGTGTTTAGGATCTTTCTTTTTAGAATCTTTCTTTTTGGGATCTTCCTTTTGTTGATGGTTAAACATGTGTTCCATGTCCTTCACTTCTACACTATTGCCCCCCGTTTTATAATCCACCACGCGCAGACACCGACCAACGCCTTCGAGTTCAGCTAAATCGAGCCTGTCTATTTGGCCATATAACCTAATGTGAACCAATTTGCCTTCTTTCCCAAAAGGTACTTTCAGAAATGTCTCGGCATCGCGTTCGGCTGCTACAAATTCGAGGCTATTCAGAGTCAAAGCCTTGTTGGAGTTAAATTCTCCTGAGTCGTATTTGATTGTATCATGCAGAAATTTGTTGACAATTGTTTCGGCCATCGCAGTGCGTTCTATTTTCGTATCAAGGAATGCTCCTCTGACAATATCCTGCAATTGCACATTGTTTTTGACTTCCAAATAATTGCGCAATGATTTCGGCTCAATACATTGCCTTCCAATTACTTCATCGTAAAAGGACTGAGCTGCATAATGAAAGACTGTACCCAAATCTCGTGGGTCAATTATGCCATCAGTGTCATCTGGTTTACGGAGATGCTTAATGTAGTGATAATAGAACTTACGATTGCACGACAAATATGTATTGAGTGCCGAAGGCGAGAATTCATTACAAAATGGCTGTTCCATATTCTCTGCGTTTGTGCAGATCTTCAGTTCCGGCAAAGACAACGGTCGTGGCACGCTTCTCAGATGATAGCGTTTGATGTCTTTCCCTAATTGCGGGTCATAATGCATGCTACGCATAAAGCGCGACATCTCGCCTCTATGTGTGCCTGACGTCGAATTGTTGTAAACTAAAGTCACATCTTGGGCGCGCTGCATCAATCGGTAGAAATAATAGGCATAAACGGCCGTTTTGCGCAGGTATGTGGTTAGTCCGTACCGTTTGCGAATTAAGAAAGGAATAAATGATGCATCAGTTGCTTTTTGTGGCAGTATACCCTCTCCTACCGATAGCATCAATACATGCTTAAAGTCCAGGCATCGTGTTTCGAGCACGCCCATAATCTGTAGTCCAACGGCTGGTTCTCCATGGAACGGTATTGTTTGGCTGCGCATGACCTGTTTGAGAAGTTTGAACAGTGTGTCCAGACCTATATACAAATTATTAGTACCTTCTGTCGACAGGGTGTCAGTCTCAATTAGTTTAACAAAACGTGATATAATAGTGTATATTTGGAAGTATGACTCCGTGTACAATATGTTTTTCCAATCATCAATCTTGTACTTCTTGCGCACATCGACCGCATCATTTTTCACTAATTGTTGAATTACTAACAACTTGTCCATCGCCTCGCTTTGTTGCAATGGCATAGGTTTGGTTCCCTCAGGCAGTTTGCAACGTCGTACATTTTGGTCATACAACATCTCATTCATAAACCTTATCACAGAGGCATAAGCTGGTGTGTGTGTCAGGGGGAAACCCTTTGTGATGTTCACATCATATCCCTTGCTTTTGGGCAGGGCGTGTAGTACGGGCAAAAGCTGTCCCTCGTCGCATAGCACAATAGCAGTTTGTCGTGCCTCATTGCTGTCTAATTTTCCATCACATCGTGTCGACAACCATTGGTCGACATATTGTGCTTGTATGGCATCGGTGTCGGCAGCAACAAAGGTTATACCAAGTTCTGTTCCACTTCTGCCTGTCAGATTGTTGTATAGACCTGTATCGTTGGCCAATTCATTAGGGAATGTCTTAAGATTTTCCTGTAAGAACACACCGGCCTCTGTTGGGGCAAGAGGGTCATTATTATTGACATAATGAACATCATAATCCCAATAGAATAGGGCCTTTCCCTCAGCTTGCAGCAACTTGAACAGTTCTTTTTCAACAGAATCAAGCACATTAAAGCCAACAAAAGCATAGTAATCAAATTGTGCCGGCAATACCAATTCTTGACGTTTAAGCCGTTCGAGCACATCGCGGTATAGCTGTCCCTCATAGGCCATTCCGTCTTTGGCCAAATCCTCTTTCAGTCCTTTATACAGGGGTAGCATTGCCTCCCACAACTGCATGAAGCGCTCACGTATTTTACTGCGGTCCTTAACAGAAAAGTCACCTGCAAATTTACGTAATTGCGCAATTTGATCCTCATCTAATATTTCATCATAGGCCCCTATCTCTTGATATTCCCGCAAGTCGCGGAATATTTTGTCTGCATCACCCAGATTCTTGTCAAGGTCATCAAAATCGGCTAACAATCTCTCTCCCCAACCATAAAAATAGTCGAGAGATTCGTTACTATTTGTTGCCTTTGCATAATGCTTGTACAACCGGCACACAACATCAACTGGATCAGCTATTTGCAAATGCGACAACGATGTAAACAGCTCGCTGATAGTCATATAGGTTGGCGCCCACATAACCTCGTTGCCTGTTACCAAATATTCGTTCAAAAAAAGGTTCGCACGTTTGTTCGGAAATACCACAGCCACGCGACTTAGATTGTCGCCAAATTTATTTTTTAGCGACGATGCTACATGCTGCAAGAAACTATCTATACATCTATCCATAACTACCCTTTTACTATTTAATATTCAATTCGATATCGCATACTTTTTCAACACCTTTTTCCAATGTGACATACCATAAGTAACCTTTTACAGGCTTGTTCAGAAGTTTGGCAAGGTTGTTCGCGTACATTTCCACTTGATCCTTATATTCTTCCTTCTCGCTGCCAAATTTATAGTCCACCACTACTGCATGATCAGCTGCTACCATCACACGGTCGGGACGAAACATTTTAGCGTGTCCGTCACTACGTATTAAAATGTTGTGTTCGTTGTACAACTCGTAAGTACCATCAAACCACCTTGCTGCTTCTTTTTCCTGCTGCAGTGCTGTTGTCACAAAAGTTAGAATCTCGTCAGCCTGCTTCTTTGTGGCCAACAACCCTTCGGCTCTCATTTTTTCTATGACGCCTGGTACGTCCTCCTTACGCTCTATCAGCGAAAATACTTGATGATACAATGTACCCTTGTTCATGAAGTAACGCGTTCTGCGTTGATGCTGCAATTCCGGCGTGTCACCTTCAATTTCTCTTTCGCTATCAGCCAAAAAGTCGAGCGCTTTTGAAGATTGAAAGAATTTAACCCCCGACAAGTCGTTGTGACTAATACTTACAGGAATATCATTGGAGTCTTGTTTGTCTTTCGCATCTTTAGCCCCTACGACATTGCCATAACATACAACACCTGGAGTCGTTTTTGTCTTCGTGTCGCTGGGTTGGAGGTTATTGACAAATGCGTCAATCAAGTTAAACGCACTACGGCCTCCTATTTTCGGTCGTTTACTCCATATAAACAGATTGCATTTTGCACGCGTAAATGCCACATATAGTGTGTTCAGACTGTCAACTCTTTGTTGCATGTGTTCGTTTTCATAAGATGTAGAATAAGCACTCTCATTCATCTTTTTTACATCTTTAACCGGCACTAAAGGTAATTTGCTTACCAAAGCATTCACGTTTGTGTCATGTGTCATATTCCGTTGAGGGGTACACCATATAATGTTATCTTTTTTGCTGCTCTCAAGTAAAAAATCGGCAAATGGTATGAACACTGTATGACCTTCAAGCCCCTTGGCTTTATGTATGGTCATCACGCGGACAGCATCTTCCACATTTACGGCAATAGAACGTTCTGAGAGTACATCATCCCAGAAAGAGATAAAGTCCTTAATGTCTGACGAATGATCGTTAATATAGCTTACCAAAGCATCTAAGAAATTGAAAATATAGGCAGACTGTTTCAGTTCGCCAAGCTTTTCTGCTTCCTCATAGTGCATCATCATCATCAAGTGCAGACAAAGTTCATACAGAGGCATTTGCTGCATTGTAGCACGTTGAGCATCATCAGCCAATGTGGTACATATTCCATCTATCATATCTAAATAGAAGTCCCTAAGTTCTTTATCTTCTATTTTGTCATAAATGGCATGTAATCCCTCGCGTAATAATGCCATTGCCAAGGTGTCTTTTTCGTTTAACAAAAACCTCAGCGCGTTAATTAAGGTCGTTACCATCAACGACGACTTTAACATGAAAGCCTCGGTAGATGTTATTGGAAACGCCGGGTCTTTTTCAGTAATATAGTCAATAATAGTTTGGGCCTCAGAATTCCTTCTTACCAGAATTAACATTTCGCCATACGGCACACCATGCTCTACATGCAGATTTACGGCCTGTACATAAAGGTCCTCTATTGTTTCCTCTGCAGCAGTATCCTTGTCATTCATAACAATGCGTACGTAGCCAGTCCCCTCTTCGCCACAACGTGGTGTCTGCTCAACGTCCTTATATATCTGTTGTATGATGTTGCTGTTATCCACCTCTTTCGGCAAATCAGGCATCAAATTGGTTTCATGACAGATCCAATCACCAGGTACCTCCCAATGTCTTTTATCAATATAAGTAGATGCTTTGACAAAAAAGGCATTATTGAAGCGTACAATTACGGGCAGACTACGGAAATTTTCGACCTTAGGCAATACTGTTACTGTTGTTTGGTTAAATTCTTTCTTGATATCGAATAAAATATTCCAATCGCCGCCACGCCAGCGGTATATGCTCTGCTTGATGTCGCCCACAAGCATACTTTCATCGCCTTGTGCCATATTCTCGAGCAACAATGTCTTGAAGTTGCTCCACTGCATGCGCGAAGTATCTTGAAATTCATCAATCATTATGTGTTTGAATGTTGTACCATATTTTTCAAACACAAATGAAGCATCGTTTCCCTTAACCATGCGGTTGAACAACTCGGGCGTGCGAGCCAACAGAAAGGTCTCATGCTCTGTCGTGTAACGCGTTATTTCACGCGAAATTGCTCCCAACAAACTCAGTTTGTCCAAATTTTCAAGTGTAAGTTCACAGTTATACACATCACATGCATACGTCTTACGCAGGTCTTCCATCTCTTTTAGTATGTCCGAAATGCGCTGTGCATGCCCACGCAATCCTTCCTTTTCCTTACAAGTTTTCTTAAACACGTCCTCCCAATTGTCAGCCATGTCCACAATGGCCTTTGCCGGTTCGCGGAATTCATGCTTGCGCAGGTTTTTCTCGTATGTTCGAATATTTTTGGCCTTCTCCTTGCTTACCCCAGCCACTGCTTCCACCTCTGGTTCTATACGCGCAATACAATCTTCAAGTTTCTCGTCAAATTGTCTTTTGTACGAGCGCAATGCATGATGCAAACGCCCCATATATTTAGAGTCTGAAGTAACTTCCTCTATTTCTTCATCATGAGCCATATATTCGCCGCGGAACAAATTGGCCTGAGCAAATCGTTTCAGTTCCTTCGCAATATTCCACCCCTTATCATCGTCAATATAGCGTTCAAGGACACTGATGAACAGACTCGTCAAATTGACATTTGCCTCATTACCAACACCTAACAGCATACGGTCCACTGATTGTGACACCACAGCCTTGTCATCGAGATCAACCCTAAAGCCTCGGGGCAACTTCAACTCATGTGCCAGATTAGTCAATAACGTTTGGAAAAAGGAGTCTATCGTTTCAACTCTAAAATGGTCATAATCATGCATAATTGCAGCAAGCACACCTTTCGCACGTCGCACAAGTACGTCCTTGCTAATTTTGGTCTCTTCGATAAGATTTTTCAAGAAATCCTTATCAGTACCGCCCTGAGCAAGATTGTCGAGTTGTTCCAATATGCGGTTTTTCATCTCGGCAGTAGCCATGTTGGTAAAGGTTACGGCCAAGATATTTGTAAAATCGCTCGCACGATCCGTAGCTACTGCCATGGCAATATATTTTAGCGCGAGCGTATACGTTTTTCCCGATCCAGCGGAAGCACTATAGACTAATAAACCCATATATCTTATTTTAACTTGTTGAATGATTGCCAACTCGGGGCAAAGATAGTGCAAGGTGAGCGCAAAGATGCAAGTTTACTTGTGATCTTTGCCGAACCGCAGCCTATCTTATACAAAGATGGTGCAAGGTGAGAGCAAAGATGCAAGTTTACATGCAATCTTTGCCGAACCGCAGCCTATCTTATGCAAAGATAGCGCAAGCCGAGAGCAAAACGTCAAGCTTGCTTGTCAGTTATGCCGAGGTGAAGCCTATCTTATGCAAAGATAGCGCAAACCAAGTGAATTAGGGCAAATTCGTTTGGACATTTTGCTTGAATTATGACAAGAAAAAGCCTGTTAGTCATATTTGTTAAGACAAGTCAGACAATATCGAAGTTGTATAAAAGATACGCGAATGAATGCCGTTTTTGGAAACTCGAGAATACATTTCCGCTATAAAAAGCACATATATGTCTGATTTTCAAGGTAATTGTTTCCGTATTCTCAAAATTATAGTAACTTTGCCATCAGGTTATGGATAGTTAACAACTATCCGCTTACACCGATGTCTAACTAACAGATATTAAAGTATGTTTGAAGAAAAGGCCGGCGAATTGGCCGGAAAAATTTGGGAAGCCCTTAATGAGGGCGGTGAACTCACAGGCAAGCAACTGAAAAAGAACATCAAAACTCGTTCTGACAAGGACTTGTATTTGGCTCTTGGTTGGTTACTTCGTGAGGGCAAGCTCAATGTAACAGAAGAAGAGAAGGACGTTCTTGTCTCATTAAAATGACAATCAATTGCACGATTTTCTTCGTGCAATAAATGATTAGAGTTAAGGAACTTGGTTATCTGTATGCCAGATTGGCTACAGGTAGCCAAGTTCCTTTTCTATTACGACATCAGTTTTTACCTGCATCTGCGAGCACTGCTTGCTAAGGGCTGGCGCCGTAGCGTAACTTGTTAGTTGCTTGGCGTGTATTAGCCGCTAACTCGGGAAACAAAAGAACAGAAGAACATAAGGACAGAAGATATTCGTTTGTCCTTATGTTCTTATGTCTCCCGCGTTAGCGGCCAACCACGCCACGCTACGGCGTCAGCCCATTAGCATATTATCACATTGCCACATTAGCACATTAACTCTCTCGTACTTTCACCCAATACATCACCCCGCGGTTGCACCTCTTGCGCGGCACGCCGAGCTGCATCAGTTCACGTCCCAAAGTGTTGGGCGTGGCATTGCGCACCATGCCACGCAAGTCACGCTTGAGCGTGCGGAATATAGCCGTGGCCGTCTGCCACTCCCCACCATCAACCAACTTGCCCTCATCAGCCACCTCGAAACGGCGCACAAAACACTCGCGTAGGGGCGACGACTGGTAAAACAATCGGTTGTGATGCTGAATGGCAGCCTCCTCGGTGTGCGTGAAATAAGTCCGCTCCCCCGACTGCACCTCGTGCAACAGTTGCGCATAAAGCTGCGCATAGTCAAGCGGTGTGTCGCAGTCTATCACCCCGTGCACCTCCTGACAAAAGAAACGGCGGCTGCCCGTGGGGTCGTTCAACAAGTCGTAGCGGTTGCTCGTACCAATAAACGAGGCCACACGCGGCATCTCGGAAAAACCGCTCGCATACGGACGGCGCGACTGCATGGTGCCGAGTTGCACCAAATTCTTGAGTTTGGCCGCATGGTGCTGGCTGTAACGGTCAAACTCGTCGAGGTTGACAAGTGCAAAGCGCGACAGAGCCAGTTCGAGCCGCTCCGTGCCCGAGAGTTCAAACTTATCGGTGTAGTAGTTGCGCAGTTCGGGCGGCAGCAACATGCGGCAGAATGTACTCTTGCGCAGGCCCTGCTCCTCGCTCACCAACAAGGGTATCATGGCATTGCCCCCCGTCTGCGAGGTGGCGCCGCCCTCAGCACCATGCCACCCTGCCACCATGGCGCGCAGCCAGCGGTGGAACACGGTGGTCCACAGCGGATCGCGGCTCACACGTGCGGCAAGGGGCGTCACGCGGTCGGTGCCGTCCCATGCTGGCAATGATTTCAAATAACTTGTAAAGGGGTGGTATTGCGGCATATAGTCCGACTCCAAAATGCGGTCCACATCGTTGTTCCACACCATGCACCCGCGTTTGTGCAAGTCGATAACAATGGTGTTGCGCACCAGTTTGTTCACTGGCACAAACTGGGCATTAGTCACATTGTGTCGGCGTATTTCGGCCACGCGGTCAAGCACGTTATAACGCGTGTCGTACATCTCGTCAACCATTTGCATGGCTTGTTCAGTGAGAGAGGGCGTGTCGGGTTGCTCATGGTATGCTTTTACTGGTTGCGGCTCGGTTGGTTGCGGCTCGGTAACATTATTCGGTTGTGGCTTGACAAATTCTTTCGGCTGTGGTAGTTCGTCGTCATACTCCGCCGCCGTTTGTGGCATGGACATTCGGGCTTCGTCAAGTTTTTCAATCACGCGGTTGGCGATGCGGTCAATCAGGGCATCGATGCCCTCGTGCATAATTTGCTGCACAAATTGCAGCAAGTCTTGTTTGGTATTCATGATAATATACAATTTAGTTAGTAGTGGGTGCAAAGATAGTGCAAGCCGAATGCAGAACACCAAACTTGTTTGAGTGTTATGCTGAGGCGCAGCCTATCTTATGCAAAGATATAAAACCTCAAGGCTTGCAAACAAAAAAAGTGTACAAGTTGTACACAAATAATGTTTCCCGCGCTAAGCAACCAACAAGCAACACTACGGCGTAGCCCTTATGTTCTTGAGGGCACGTGGACGTCAGTTCGTGGCCTTCTGCCGCGAAGCGGCCTTATGTCCTTTTGTTCTTATGTTTACCGCGTTAGCGGCTGCCAAGCCACGCTACGGCGTTAGTTCTGTTTGCATATCTGTATATCTGCGGGCATCGCTCGCCTTGACCGCTAATGCGGTAACCATAAGAACAAAAGGACATAAGGACATAAGGCCGCTGCGCGGCTTTAGGCCACGGACTAACGTCCGCGTGGCCTAAAGAACATAAGGGCTGACGCCTTAGTGTTACAAGTGGTAATGCTACGGCGTCAGTTCATTAGCATATTAGCACATTGCCACATTAACATATTAGCCCGCGCACACAAACTCGCTACACTCTACACTTTTACAATGTAAGCAGTTGATAATCAGTAAATAAAAGCGTGTAGACAACCTTGTTGCTTATCAGCACTGCCGTCTGCACGCATCAGTTTTGCCACAGCGTAACAACAGTTATGGGAACAAGACTTTTCTGTCGGAGCAACAGAAAAGTCTTGTCCCCATAACATGAATAACCGAAGCACGAAACGGATTGACCTACACCCCCAAATAGTGCAGACATTGTGCTGAAGTTGTGTAGACGCAGTGCAGATACAATGTAAACGTGTCTACACGTCTAAAACGATTGATTATCAGGTGCTTTGTATGAAAAAGTGCAGAGTGCAGACATTTCTTGACTTCGTCAATGTGTCACCCAAATTAAAGGACGCAACTCATGGTTTGTGAGTTATGAGATTTGCCGCTAACACGGAAACACAAGAACAAAAGCGCATAAGAACGGTTGTCATGGTTGTCAGTTGTAAAAATCATTTATAGAGAATAGCTCCTGTCACCAACTCATCAATTATGTTCTTAACACCTGTGCTGTTGATCTGCTTTCGGAAGTGGACGGTATAACCATTTGCAGTCATGGCCTTGAAGAACTCCTCAGCACACGAAATCTTGGTGTCCTCATCAGGTGAGATATGTGATTCCTTATCGTATGCCTTCGTCTCAATCACGATGTTCAGTTCCTTGGTTCCATCAGCCTTCTTGACCACATACATGAAGTCAGGACTGTAGTTGCTTGATGCCACAGTAGGAATACAGATGCTGTGTGATGGAATCTTGCCATATACGATGACTTCATCTATCTCAGTCTTGATATTCTGTAATTCCAAACCTGAGTCGTGAGCATAAGCATCATAGAGGTACTTGACAGGTGGTTCGCCTGGCACACTCTTATTGCCAATGTATGCCTGAACGACTTCGTCCTTCACAGTACCATCAGCATTGGTAAGCTTGGTTTCCTTCACAGTGTAGTTGGCTTGCTTATAGCGCACAAAACCAACGAGTTTGTCACATTTCCAATCATCTACAGCACCTGTCAATCTGGTCAACGAACTATCATTGAACATTTCGTTGGTGAGATAATAGCCTCCATTTGCAGTTTCACATATAGCCTTGTGCAGAATATGAACCGGAATGTTGGTGTATCTTGAAGCTCGCTTCAGAAACTCATTATAGCCATAATGGCGGTCGTGCAATGTCAGTTCTGCATGAGTTCCTTCATTGGCAACTGCCACGTTCCCCTCGAATTCCAAAACCTTACGAGATGACTCTATGGTCTGAAGAGAGAACACGTGCTTATCCTTGATGATTGAAGGCAGTTCGGCTTCTATCTTCTTGTCTATCGCCTTGTCAAAGTACAGAACGTACTTCCTGTTCAGCTGTGCCCACAGTTCTCGCAGTTCCTCAAATCTTGCCTTGCGGATATGAATCTTATCATCACGACTGCTGTTACGGTTGATGATACGATTGGTATTCACGCCACTTGTAACATCCTTGAATTCTGGATATTCAATCAGCAAATCATCAAACTTCTCAGGTACAACCTTCTTGTCAAAGTCAACATAGCCTTTAGTCAACAGTTCTGCAAAGAACTTATTGACATCCATGTTGCGCTTTTCGGCAACTTTGATAATGTCTTCTGCAGTAATTGAAAGCGGACTTTTCTGGTCAGCATCAAGTTCACCATTGATTTCTGCAACCAACTTATTGGCAAAGTCTTTCTCCGTGAAGTCTACGATGTAGTTGAGCATAAAGGAAGAATCGCTGATGCGGTTTCCTGCACTGTCAACGGGCAGACGCAGTCCTCGTCCCACCTCCTGCAACTTGCTAATTTCTGACCCACTTGAGCGCAACTTACAGATGGTAAACACATTCGGGTTATCCCATCCTTCCTTTAATGTCCATTTAGAGAATAAGAATCTCAGAACATTAGGCTTGCCCTCCTCGTCTGTAAAGTTCAAGAGTTCTTTTTTGCCATGAAGAATCACCTTCACCTCTTTGGCAATATTCTCATCAGAGTCGATATTGTCCTGTGAGAAATATCCAGCACATGAGGAATCAATATTTTCAAGAGTAGCATTAAGATACGCCTCATATTCAGGCGTATTCTGACGTGTCAGTTCCTTCTTTACTCTTGCTTCCAATATTTCGATAAACTTCTTTCTGAGCCAGCCATCGTTCTTACCTTCAGGTCCGCGAAAACTTTTTATGCTATCAATAAAGAACAGTGCAAGTGTCTTGATAGGCAGTCCTTCGCGACAAAAATTCTCACGTTCTGTCTCAAAATGGCGCATCAAGGCCAATTCTATCATACCCTCCTGATAGGATACGCCATACTGATCTGGAAAAAACTCTTCGCCTGTCTGCTTCTCCTGACCATTGCTCAGACTGACGCTGTTCTTGCTGATAGCCTCCACCACAACGCCCTCCATGTCATTATCAATAGAGCCAAGACTCTCTCCGACATGGAGCGTGAAGGTCTTACTTGTATTGTCTGCACTTGTTAGCTTCATGTTGGCACAGTCACCCTTCACGGTCGACAGCACCTTCACCTTCTTTTCAGCCTTCTTGCCGCCAGGCAACTCCAGATGCTCTTTGGCAACTCCTTTGATAAGTCCCTGATTAAATGAATCGGCAGCGTTCAGGTCATAGATGAGTTCTTGATAGTCCTTCACCGCATGTTTGTTCTTGCCTTTTCCTACTGTCAGTTCGGGGAATGTAGCACCATAGCGCAACACCAACTGAGGTCGGAAGTTCTCAATAAGCGCTGCATATGATTTGCTACCACGCTCCACACGATGCGGCTCGTCAATAATCAACACAGGCTTAGTATCAGCAATAACATCCACCGGACGGTAAAATTCGCCCAGCATCTGGTCATAGTCCTCACGAGTCAGCAACTTACCATTAGTAATAAGCTGTGTATTGAGCAACAATACATATATTTTATCCTTGATATGGTGAGAGCCACTGAAGAATTGTCCTACTGCAGAAGGCATATTCAAACGTCCCTTCTTCTGTTGTTTTTGGGGTTCCAACAAGCACAGTTCTATCTCTGCATTGTAGTTGCACACCCTTTTAAAGTGGCGTTTCACCTCCTCATCCTTCAGGAATGATGCCGTACCTGCTTTGATAGGCAAGGTAGGAACGGCAATGATGAACTTGTTGAATCCGCAACGCTTGTGTAGTTCAAACATGGTTCGGGTATAGACGTAGGTCTTGCCCGTACCCGTTTCCATCTTGATGTCGAGAATACGGTGATAAGGCAAACTTTTGATTTTATCCGAGAGCATGTAATCTGTTACCCTTTGCTTTGTTGCCTTATCCAAAATCTTTCCATTCTGGCGCACAATGCGTAATGCCTCACCATCGAGTTGTCGCTTCAATAGTGGGTTTTGGTGGCTCTGCTGAGCAGGTTCTTGTATAGAAGCCTCTACCACTGTGGCAACGCCATCAACAGGTACCATTTGGTGTGCGAGGTTATTTTCGAGTTTTAATTCCATGTAATTAAGGATATAATCTATTCATAATAGAATAAAATTTATGATATAACATAAACGTATTCCAAAACTCTTCTGATTTGAATTTCTGAACAAATTTCTTCTTATCTTCTAAATTCATATTAGTCAGAGCACTTGAGATCAATTTATGTCTAGCTATTTCATCTTGACAGTTATATATATCACGGTAATTTACATGACGTAATTCATACCATAATCTTCTTATATCCTTTAATGGGCGTATGAAAAGTTTTGCAGAGCTAACACATGCCCTGACATCATGATAATGGCGAATTGAGGCTTTTACTATGATTTCACCATTAACCCCATAATCTATATATTGTTGGATATCTGTTAAGTAATATGCTGGGAATGCATATTTATCTTTTCTGATGCCATTGCAACACATAGGTGATCTTCCATTTTTTTCATCAGGAAAATTACCCAAACAAGAAGCCACTAAGTTGTTGTAAGCTACATTATGTGGATATGGCGGAGTATCTTGATTTGTATTTCTTTCAAAATCCTCTCTAAGTATAACGTCCCCTATATTCAGATTTGGTGCAGCTTGGTAATCAGCAAGACGAGCATTGTTTGTGTTGTCGTACCCTCTCGGTATAATATGTTCTAGTGAAATCTTCTCAATACCACCATTTGATACCTTTTTATTTAATTTTCGCAAACAATAGCAGCAATATCCATGTTGATTCCTGTAAATTGCATCTATCATTCTTTTCTTGTAAATACCCTTACTTGTTGACGAGAAACGATTCCCGTAGCTGTCTCTTTTATCGTAACATACATTTGAGTATCTACCAGTTGCAGTATCCAAACAGCAATTGTCCAAGTAATCTTTTGCAACTTGGTCACCCAAAAGTTTATTAGTTGATTTGTCTATAAAAATCATATTACAGTTTTTTACGTTCTAATTCTATACGACTATTTAGTTCTTGCATAGAAATATATTTCTTGTCCAAGATTTGTCGCTTTAAAACCTCGGCTTGTTCTATTAAGTTATGGTTAAGCATGAATGCGCATTCTGAGATAGCCCATTCTAACACCTCATCTCCGCTATTAACTTTCATTACTTCTTGAACACCTGTATTATAGTCCAGCCCGTAAATATCTGATATTGGAATCGGTTCAACAGTATTTCGTTCCATCCTTAATATTGCATTTTTCCCATTTACTGTACTTACTCCTGTCAACACCAGTGGCGAATGTGTAGAGACAACAAATTGGATGTGTGTAAAAGTCTTTGTCAGTCTTTCCAATACTGTTTGTTCCAATTCTGGATGCAGATGCAAATCAATTTCATCTATGATTGCAACACCCGTAATGTCTGTACTTGTTCCGTTGCTTAGCAGAAATGAACGATAGGCTAAATCCAATGCAATATAAAACAATCGCTTATATCCTGCAGGCAAAACTGAGAAAGCATACCGTTCCCTATCAGGAGTAACAATATTTACTTCTGTCCTGTTATGGATACCTAATTCCAACGATGCCACTTCCATATTGTTACCATCTCCCTCAGAAAACAGCTGTAAACAAGTCGATATTTTACTTATCTCATTATTACATTCTTCTAATTCTTTTTTGCTTGCTTCTATAAAGGCGTTATACTTCTCTTTTTCTATTTTACCAGCCTTGTATCTATCCTCTATAAGTCTTATCTCCCTTGGAATAACCTCTTGACGGCTCAACTTATTTCTCAGTCTCTCTAACCATATATTGGTAAACCCTTTCTCTGAATTCCAATCGGTATATCCCAGCTCTGGAAAACTATTCTTCAAATGAAAATCACGCTTTGTTTCCTCTTTTCTGTTGCGTTGGTTAAAAAGAGTATAATGTGGATAGCCGTCAGAATAATAAGCCAACAGCGGTAATTGGGGCGAAGGACAGGTATCCTTGCTCCATTTGTATAGTTCCAAAAACTCCTTTCTGTATCCTGACTTTCTCAAAGACATCTTTGGAGCAACTCCTGTCATATCCCAATCTAAAGGAAAATGCTCTCCGAATATTGCATCAGCATGAATGTTTATTTCATATTCAATCGGTTTGGCTCCTTCATAGTTACAATCTAACACAGAGAAACCTTCTACAGTAGGATATGGATTATTAAGTCTGAAAGTTTTAACGTCAATAACTTTCGCTTTTTTCCCTTTCCCTGTTTTCTCTTTTATTTCTTCGGAATACATCAAAAAACTCAATGCCTTATGAATGGCATGTATCAATGTAGACTTGCCCGAACCATTCTTACCGAATAGCACAGTTACACCGGGTGCGAACTCAATGGTGTAGTCGCGGAAGCAACGGAAGTTGCTGATATGTAATTTCTTTAGATACATCGTATGTTGTTTTTAATATCTTACATCTATGTTCACAGTCAAAGTCTTGTTGCCCTCCTTCAGCGTGCGGAGATTTTTCTGCAATTCCTCACGATGGGTGAAGCCGAAGCTGTAGCCGAAGATTACGATGTTGTGAGGAGAGAACGGCTCACCATTATACTTATCCATTAGGGCTGCAATGCTACTCTCGTCAAAATCACGGTCAGAATTGATCATATAGATATGGTCACCTTTCCAGTAAGCTTTGTAATTACCCAGCATCACTTCCTCGACATCATCGGTCAGACCATAACCATCTGCCACGAGCCATGTGCGAAGCACGGTTTCTAAGCCAAAGTCCTTTACCTGCAATGTGGTCAGAAGGTCATTAGATGGGTCAAAACGCTCCATTTGCAACAAAGTATCTTCCTTGGGTTCTTCCAAAGTATAATGCTTGAAGCCAAGGTCGCCTGCAAAGAGTGGGTTCTCATCATGAATCTTTTTGGCGGCTCGCTTGATACGCTCCATGCCGACTTGGTCGATGGTCTTGTAGCCAGCTTTGGCAGCTTCACTGTCTGGCTTGCATGGCTCTTGCCACTGTATCATTAAGTACCTTCTTTTTCCTCCATCCTGCTGATTCATTTGCATTATTGCTTGTGCTGTAGTAGAACTTCCACCAAAGAAATCCACTATATAACCATCATTGAGTTCCATAAAAGAAAGAAGGTGCTCTATAATACCTGTACACTTCGGATTCTTGAAAATTTGAGTAACTTCTGGAAATAATGCTGCAAGTTCATTGGCTCCTGCTCTTCCGTCTAAATTAAAAACACTAGAGAATTTATCTTGATACTCGCTTGCATAAACTTTGATTTCAACCAATTTTTTTTCATTATCTCCAAATAATATTTTTCCTTCCTCTATCATTCTTTTCATAGACGATTCAGGAAAACGATATCCTCTTAATGGCTCAGTACATGGTTTTCCAGTAACTGGGTGAATGATATCATAATGATAGCCCTCTTTTCCAGGATTATGGACACTTCGGCTACCTGTATAGACTCCGTCTTTATCAATGAATTTATAATCATTAAAAGCCTCTAACTGAGATTTATGATCTCGATACCAATTTTTCCATGCATTTTGTAATGCATCTCCCGTATATTGTTCGTTTAATTCTTTGCCTTTTTTGATTAAAATATCTTTAATATCGCTATCCTTTGATTTCCATATAGGCTCAAGAGACTCCTTGTTTTTAGAATAGCACAGAATATATTCATGTTCTATAGCAATGTTTGTTGGATTATTATCTGTCGCATTTTTCCAAATAATCTGTCCAACAAAAGTCTCCTCTCCAAACACCTCATCACAAAGTCTCTTCAAATTAGCCTGCTCATTATCATCAATAGATATAAATATCACTCCATCGTCAGTCAGCAAATCGCGTGCAAATGAAAGACGAGGCAACATGAAGGTGAGCCAAGCCGCATGGCTGGCACTTCCACGACGAGTCATAGAGAGAATACGTTCTGCACGTTCAGGAGTTACGTCCAGACGTTTGGCAAGATCCTCTGCAGTGAAGTTAAACTTGTCATTATACACAAAGCCGTCAGAGCCAGTATTGTATGGCGGGTCGATATAAATCACCTTCACTTTGCCACTATACGACTTTACAAGATGCTGAAGTGCATCCAGATTATCACCACTGATATATACATTCTGGCTATCCTTGTTCTCTGGCTTAGCATTATGCTCCTCGTCAGGACGAATGAGCGTAGTGGTGTCCATGTTGGTAAGCATACGAGCATAGTTCTTGCCCAGCCAGTTGAAACCGCTGGTTTCGTCAGTAATGGTAGTTCCTCCTGGCAATGCAGCCTTGAAAGCCTCTATGTCAAATTCGCCGTCAGCATGGAAGCATTGAGGGAAGTACTTCTTCAGCGCATCCATTTCTTTCTGTCCCGCTACTGCGTTAGCGTTGTGATTCATTATATCTTTTATCATATTCAAGTCTTCTTATCGTTAATCGTTCACAGCCTCCAGACGCACCAGGTCGTTCACCTCCACATTTAGGAGCTTGGCAATCATCAGTAAAGTTTCTAGTGAGGGCTGGCTGGCATTGGTACACCACTTGCTAACCGTAGCAGGGTCCTTGCCCAACTGCTCCGCTAACCATTTGTTGGTCTTGTCCTTGTCAGCCAATGCGGCTTTGATTCTGTTCAACTTTCTGTCCATCGTGACTCATCTTTAATAAATATTATGATGCAAATATAGTCGATTCTTTTGAGGAGCGTGAACAATTCGCAATAAAAATGAGGCTGGTGGTATGTTTTTAGTAATATCACACATTGGCATAATATAGTAATAAAGCACCTTCGCAGAAATGCGAAGGTGCTTTATCGTGGTACGCTCGGCAGGAGCATTGTCTAACGGGTGAAAGTCCTGAGCAAGCCCTAATAGGGGGGGCTTCACCTATTTTCATCTCACCTTTATCTTCACCGTTTTCTCCATTCTATCTTCCGTGGTCGCCTTTACAATATATAGCCCCGTAGCTACTTGCTTATGCCATGTTGTGGCATTGATGCCAGAGGCCGAAGTAAGGAGTTTGCCATCGATGGAGTAGATGCTCACAGAGGTAAGTTTGCTGCCCAGAGAGGTTACCATGATAGTGCCACTCTGAGGCGAGAAGCAGCGAATGTGGTTATCGTTGCCACGGTTTGCGGTGTTGTAGATGGCGGTAGTGATATAATATCTGCCATGCTCGTTGGCAGCAATCTCTATGGCATGGTCGGCTGGGGTATAGGTGCCTGTTTTGGCGTCGAGAATATAGAGTGGGGCGTCGAGATATTTATTTGCCTCCAACTCCACAGCCACCATCTTATTTTCCTTTGCAATCACGCCAAAAGGCAATATTCCGATATTGGGCAATGCATTGAGCGCTGCAGCCTGAGTGCCAGCTATGGTGTAAACCTGCGGAATATCCTCCAGTTCGGTGTTGTTGAGCAGCTCTATATCCTCATCGTTGCAGAAGTCTTCGTTGGCATCATCTTTCACTATGACTTTGGCAGTAGCCATTTTTTTGCCACCCTCAATAACATTGATGTTCATCTTTGCCTTCGTCTCAGCAATTCTTCCTCCACCCGCCTTCCAGCGGTCAGTGGTCATGAGTAGGGTGAAAGTTGCATAGCTTATGCTTTCGTCTGCTTTAGCCTTTACGAAGAAAGCCTGCATAGGCTCAATCAGCAAATCTTCTTTACGATTGTATGTACCTTCTTTAATGAGATACGCCTTAAGCACACCATCTTGAATAGTCCATACTTTTCGTTCAAACTTTGGGTTACCATTGAGGAAGCTATACATACTCAGCGTTGCTGTATACGGATTACCAACCATATAATAGCAGTTCTTGCTATGTGTGTTTGTGGTTAGTTGCTGTTTTATAGTTCCTAATTCATTCGCCGCAGTAACAGAAGCCACATTAAACTTATATATATCCGTTTTATTCACCGGAACTACCTTGATAAATGTGCCATCTGAATTGTGTGGATTGTTATCAACATCAGTATAGAAATATTCTTTATCCTCCTTTGGTAAACGGAAAAGCCACGTTGGTGTTACATCTTTATAATCGTCACCAGCCTTAATGGCAAATCCTCTGCCATTGGCATACTTCTCGTCCAGCTTGTTGAACACATGACTCCAATATAGCGATTCGATATTCATTGCGCCATCTGTTATTGTATCAATGCGATTATAACCATTAAAATAGTCATCGGCATTGTAGCCCGTTATACCATCGATTACCTGTTCGCCGTTGCTGTCCCAATTGCGCTGGTATACTGGTGCTTCCACACGGCTGTTATTTGTAAGGGCATACTCCATGCGTGTGAAAGCTTCCTTGTTTTCTCTACCACGCGACCCATACGTGGGATTATCTTTAACCGGCACAAAGAAATCGCCTGCATACGTATCCTTCAAAGGCGATGAAATGATATTCCATTTATTCTGAGTCATCTCCTTTTCTACGTAAGCCTTATTATACACAAGGTAAGCTTGATTGAGTAATTCAGCTTGTGGCTTGAAGTATATTTCATCACAAATATTGCCCTTGAACGTTTCACAAGTAAACCAACCTTCGCCTGTGTCTGAATGGTCGATAGTGTTATAGTTCCATGTTGTTAGCATATCATAAGCAATAGCCGCTGTAGCCTCCTCGCCCTTATAGTTTGTAAGCTTAAGGGCGATGTCGTTTCCTTCGCGGTATACGATATTGCCGAGTGCGGGATACACCTTGCCCGTTTGGTCAGGTATAGTAACCTTAGAGAATTTCATTGGCGTGTATGCCTGGTTACTGTTCAGCTTGTCGTAAATTCCTGTACCATAGTCAGTATAGTCAGTTTTATACAATTCAGCCGCAGTAGACCGTTTCCAGTTTAGGTCGTTGTTCCAGTTGGCATTAAGTTTGTTGGCAAGTGTAGAATTCCACGTCAGATATTCTGGCACCACCTTGAATGTGATGAAAACTTCTCCTGGGCACGACATGGTAGACCCCACGACATCTTGTTCGTACGAGAAGTTCAGCTCATACCAATAGCCTTCGTGTAGAATATCCAAAGCATTGTCGTTGTCGAAGAGTAAACTTATATAGCCTTTACCTCCAGTCAGCGAAGTTCCCTCAAGAGTTGTTTCCTTTAGTTTCCCTACAATCTGCTTTGTAGTAGAACCAACGTTGAATGTTGGATCGTTTGAATTGGCAACAAATACATTTGAGCCATTCTGAAACTTAATTTTGGCAGCATCTTCAAGGTTTGCTACAGGCAGTCTCAGCTCCTTTCCAGCTGCCAGCATAGCCTTTATTTGTGGCAAGCCTATACGCACGCTGCGGTCGTCTGTAGGGTAAGCAACATTTGCATCACCCATGGTAAGTTTCGGACCATCTTTGACGATACGCAGAGTAAAGTACATAGGGTCGGGGCAGATTTCGTATTTTACTGTACCCTCTGTAAATGTTGTTGTTACAGGGATTGCAGCCACCTTGTATACCCCAGTCTTTTCTGAGTTATACTGATAGTCGTCAAGATTGTTGCTTGCCGAAAGCAGTAATTGCCCGTTGTCCACATACTTTTTCAATAGTGCATAGCCAGTAGGATTAATGCTTTTGTATTCCGCAGCCAGACCATTCACTTCGGTATACTCAGCTCTGATGCGATATTTAGCCAGCGTTTCTTGCAACATGTCGATGGAGGCAAAATTGTTCTCCTTGTCTGGCTCGCTGAAGAACCAGTCTAATTTAACCTTATGCAATGTAATTGCACCACCATTCACTACGTCGGTAGTCACCAACTTTCCGCTAATGTTAACGTTAGGCTTATTAGATCCATCGCACGACACACGTACCGTTGATACGGTATTTCCGGTAGCGTCCGAAACAGTAAACTTTTGCTGTACAAACTCAAAGTCCTCACTATACGAAGAGCAAGCATCAGTAGGTTTACCCCATTCATCAGGCTTGTCAGGATCGTCTTCGTTAGGAATAGCTACCGAAATGTAATATTTAGTACCAAAAGCTAAGTTGAAATGGCGATAGGCAAGCAACAGCAGTATATTCCCGTCCACGTCCTTTGTAAACATTGGCGAATTGGTGCTGCCTCCTGCTGCATAGCTTGGCAGCATCTTGCTTGCGTTGTATTCAGCAGGCACTTCTGCCACACCATATTCATCAGCTTTTCCGTCGCCATCATAGTCGATACCTGCAACAGGATTGCCCTCCAAGTCGCATATACGGTAAAACAACTTTGAAGCCACTCCCACACCTACAACAGCCTGTATGTTCTCGTAGTGAGAGGCTATCATTAGCTTAACGTCATCGGTATTGCCCGAACCTTTGAGCTGACTTGGACACACCGCTTTGTTCTGTATCACGTCTATCTTGGCATGCTGTATATATAGTCGCAAGTCGTCAATAGCATAGTCGGCACCATTGGTGTTGTCGCACATATTGTCCACCACAATACGGAAGTCGGAATAGTTTTCCACTCCTGCCTTCTTTCGTATTACCAGTCGGCTATACACCTGGAACCACTTGCCCCGCTGTCTGTCGCCTGCAGTATTGTTGGCAAAGTCGCCCGAGCTAAACGACGAAAGCAATCGTTGATAGGTTACCTTGCCCTGCTCGTCCTTTATGATGCCATATAGTTTGAACATCAACTGAGGTTGTGTCTTTCCAGACGTAAAGTCTGCCACTGCTCCTGCAAAGATAAGACGCGCTCCCGAACACAAGTCGGCCTTGAAGTCGATAGTTGCAATCTGTCGGCTCTCATCCGAAGCATCTACATACAAGAAGTATCCATACTGCTTGCCCCCCGTAAGTTCATAGGTACGGTCGTAAAGTACTTCAGAAGCCCACCATTGGTACATCTTTTTTCCACCAGCAGTCTCTTGGTTTGCGTCCGACACACCCGGCACGTTCGCACTCTTGTACAATCCATACTCGCCGTGTATAACACCATAACCATCAGGCCAACTTAGGTCGCGCAGTTGTGGATAAGCGTAACAATACGCACGTTTGTCCCATTGTGAAGACAGCGTAGAGATGTTGTTAGCTGCTGTAGGTGCGTCCAATGTCAGCGTATTATTGTCATCGTCAAACGATATAGGCTTTGTAGCTTGCTGATAGTGGGTGTTGAGGTAGCTATATGTGCGGTCGTTATCGCCATCAGCAAAAATCTGCTCACGCGTCTTTGGATAAGTATTATTATACAATATCTCGTAATTGGCTATCGGAGCCATGTCGTTGCCATTTTTGGCATAGCACACAATATACACCACATCTCCAAAAGTAATGGTTGGTTTTGAGGTTCCCTTTCCGTCCAATGTCCACCACCCATTACCATTTGTCATAATGGTATTCATGCTTGTGGCCGACCATATCTGATAACCCTCATTAGCATCTCTTGCCAGAATGGTATATTTAGTCTTGGTCTTATCATAAGCACGCCATTGATAACGTGTAGCCTGCACCATTTTGGTCTTATCAAAGTCGGCACGTTTTATCAGATGTGCGTCATCTGCTGCATATACGTGATGATTGGTTTCCTTAAGGGGATAAAAATAGTAGTTGCTTGGCAACATATTTACACGTATTGCCATTGAGGAATTCGCGTCTTTAGCACCAAATAATATTTGGCGGTTGTCCTCAATCGTCAAGTCGGAGTTAGCCGCACGCTTGTCTGTCGGAAACGCATTGACGATATTCTCTGCTATACTCTTTGCCGACCTTATGTGGAAGATATATCGTATTTGCAGTGTAGGCTCACGCTGGAAGTATCGTTCTTTGAAGAGGCCACCAGCCTCAAAGGGTTCAAAGTCGATATATTTACTCACATCACATGCTATTTCCTCTCCTTCCCAATTAGCGTTTGCCGCCTCGGTTGGTGCAGTATACTTTACACCCTGTCTTATTCTACTCGGTCCATACTTTTCACCACGTATAGACTTTTTCCAAGCAAACAGACCACGCACATTGTTAGCAGCATCGCTTACCTCTTCCAAATAGCTGTTATATCTGTCGTATTCTGAGAGCCTGCTGCTTTTCATGTCTGTCTTATAGTCATACCATCTGATGTAGCCCTTTGGCTCGTTTGAGCGATTCTGCCGTGCACCGTCCGTTGTATATCCTTCAAACGGCAATAGCAAGTCTACAGCCTCTCCCGGCTCTACATAATAGGTATATTCATACTCATGCACCTGCTGCATCATCTGTCCATAAGGATTGGCCTGAAGCGGTCTGCCAGTCACGCCCTCCCAATGTTTGAACACACTCTGTTGTGCATGAATGGTGGTGGTGGCACAGCATGCCAACACCATAAGGCATAAATATATGTATTTGTATTTGTTCATAATACACTACTCTTTTATAATTTCCACTTTATACGGAATGTCATACCCTAACTGATTAATACCTATCAGCACCTTGTGTATGGCATATCCATTGCGGTTGCCAATTACGCCCTCTATGGTGTGTCGCGATGGCACAGGCATGGGCATACGGTCGTATATACATACCCCATCGCCGTCGGGTTGCAACGTCAATGTCTGCCAACCGGCAAACACCCAACCGTCGGCTGCATCGACACCTGGTTTGAGTTCAACACCATCGCTTATGCGCACTACATAGGGTATGAGATGGAACTCGCCGTAACTCTTAAATCTTACGGTAAGCATCTCATCGTTCTGCTCAACAGTAGGCAGCACGCCAATGGGGGTAAACTGCTCAACCTTGAATCTTACACGATAGTCGTTTAGCTTTATTGGTATCTCAAGATAGTCGTTACGCGATATTGTGTTCCAGTTTGACAATGCACCACGATGGTTCATTGTGGCATGGTCGGTCTTAACGCTCACTACAAAGTAGTTTGGCATTCGAGCTATCGATTCATTGACGTAGAAACTTATAATCGTCGGTGTCGTAGTATTGGCCTTTACCACCACTTCAGGGTCGAGATTTATAGTAAACATCTCTTTCGCTGCCGAAGCATTGATATGTGGTTCAACTGCTGTGCCATTGTCCTTGCCGGGCAGCAGATACAGATTGTTGGTCTCGTTTTTGGTAATATCTGTAAGCGCTACTTTCTTCAGCGTGATGTCGTTTGGCGTGTCGTTGGTTATCTTCAGCTTCACCTTAGCCACCATTCTTATCACTTCGAGATCGACATCCGAAGTATTCTTCTTTATCTCTATGGTCTGCTTGTTGCTCATAGGTATGCCGCCAGGAAAGTCGGCTGCCGTAAGCACATTGCCATTTACGGTATATAGCTTGTTGTCGAAGTCGGCAGGGAGCGGCGTATTAGATGTAGAATAGTCGATATTCGGGTCGAGCCCCACAACCTCAGGTTTGATATTTGCGAAAGAATAGAATGTAGTCTCGCCTGGTTCAATCTTAGCCGTAAGCGTGCCCACCCAGCTCTTCTCTTCAGCATAATCCTCACTAACAAGCAGATGTTTGATGATGCCATGCTGTACAACGATGGTGAAGCAGTTATTCATCATCTCGCCTTTTTCGGCATTGGCGTCGGTCCATTACAGCGAACCGCTACTACGTGATGCAGCGCTTCCTGTCGGGGTTGAAATATTTATGCGCACAGTTACAGGCTTGCTATCAATTGTCGGCTCGGTAGTAGGGTCTGACGAGCAACAACATAGAGCAAGTGATGCAATGAGCGAGACTATCAAAAGCGATATTTTCTTCATATATTATGTCACTTTTAGTGGTACGGTACTGATTTACCTGTTAACCCGTTAACTTGTTTACTAATTTCGCCAACGCGTTTACATTATTATTTCTTCGTCGTATTCTCGCTTGTTCCATCTTCTTACGTGCAGGTTTACGATGAGCTTTCCGCCCTCCTTGTAAACCATGAATGTATAGAAGTGGTTGCGCTGTATATCGTATGGCGTGCCAGTAGGTTCTCCGGCTGTGTCGTAGTTGCGAAAATACAGGGTATATGTACCTTCGTGTTTGCCGTTTCTGTTCAGGTTGATTGTTATCGTAGCAGGTGTAGCACCACTACTGGTATTGTCGTATTCAGTTATGTATGTCGCTCTCTCCTCCACCAAGTCTATACTTGCCTCCCTGCTGTCAAACACGTGCAGCGAATTGTTGAAACGTATATCCTGCGTTCTGTCAGCCAGCTTATAGTTGTTGGGCAGACAGTAGCCTTTGGTGTTATAGTTGTTGATGTGCATGCTGCCTATAGAGTAGCCGTACGACGGCATATCCGAGCGCATACCAACTCTTACCTTGGCCATAGCTCTTAGCAAATATATTGGCTCTGTCATATCTGTTTGTGTGCCGAGGGTTAGTTCAGGCAGCGAAGCCACGCCCCACATTGGTATATATTTTCGTGTGCCCGTATCAAGGTTGTATGTCAAGTCGGGTAGTGAAATGGTGCTATGTTTTGAAACATTGCAGTTCGCCACAATCATTATCTTCTTAGCCTTGGCAATATTGTCTTTAGCATTCTTCCACACTCCGGTTATGGCATATTTATTGCCCGAAGGGTCGCTCATTGGTACAACCTTTATCGTCTCCACATCTCCGATGATGTTGCCCCCCTTGTCGCAGATGGCTATATACAAATCGTCGGGGTTAATCATATTTTCCTTTTCAATGCCGGGCAGCGGGTGGTCGTAGTCGTCCCATCCCTCGTTGGCGGCACGAGTTGTCCTGACATCTGCCACCGCCAGCGTAAAGGCTACACGCACATCGTCCATGCTGATAGCGTATTCTGCGTTGCTATCTGAACAAGCTGCCATTACCAAGCATAGCATTATGCCGACAACCGCTATAAGGGTAATATGTTTAATATGATATAACATCAAGTATTACACTGTTGTTTAGAATAATAAAGTATCGTATTCTATATCTCCATTCTTATTTCTCTTTCTTTACATTTCAGTATGTTGCAACACCACACGCCAAGAGTTTATATATATATTGGCGTTTAGCCAATTTAAGCGGTCGTCTACAAAGAAGATGAAGTTATAGTCGTCTTGTCGGTCTAAGTACTCTTGGTCAGTCATTGCCTTGTTGTAGTTTCCTTTCACAAGCAACGCATAGTCTATGAGAGGTATGTTGAACACCATTTTTCCGTTGTTAGTATTATAAACCTTAAGTTGTGGGTGTTTTGTAGCAAACAGTCTGTTTACGGTCATCTCAGCCACTACTGCCGACACCTGTGTTCCGTTCTCGTTCGCAGCTCTGACGCTACCGTCGTATTGCGCCCATGGGCGATAAGTTATCGAGTCGTCCATTACAGGTGTGTTGTCGTAGGCAAGCCAACCGTTATCGTCATCTATCTTGAAGTCAAAGTCGCTGGCTTTTAGTCTCTTGCCAGATGTGTTTTGTATCACCACTTTGACGTTGTTAGTATTCTTAGTTAGTGGCACCGTTATGGTTTTTGTTCCATAGTCCTCCATACGCATGTCTACATTTTTAGAGTATCCGTGGTATAGGGCTGTCAGGTCGTGCTGTATATCTCTGGTTGTTCTATTGATCTTACAATCGAGTTTAGTGATGTCGTTTTTTGCATCGCCGCTTGTTGTATATATGTATGAGTTTGGCTGTCGTTCTTCGCCTTCAGCCCATACATGCAGGGTGTATATGCCTGGTTTGATATCGAGTTTCATATAGCCTCCAGCGGCAGCTATATCGCTCACTTCCTCAGTCTTATTGAATACCAGGTCGCCATTTGGATTATAGGCATGCAGGGTCACCGTCTTCACTGGTGAGGTGAAGATGTCTATAAAATCCATGTTCATATCGTAGCAGAACCTTACTCTCAAGTCTTTTTTACATCCGTCCATGTCATCGTGCATCATAGAGCAAGAAGATATGGCTAATGACGATATAAGAGCGAGTGTTATCTTGCTTGTTGTGTTCAAGATAGACCTTAAGTATCTCATATAAGCAGAATGTAATGTATGTACTATTATTGTTTGATATCTTATGTTATAGTTGGTACGGCACTAAGCCGTACCAACTATGTGTATAGAGAAATATTATGCTTACGCGTTGGCGGAATTAGTAAACAAGTTGACAAGTTAACAGGTAAGTTTGCCAAACCTTTTTAAGCTTCTTACCATTATGACTTTAACATAATAAGTAGTGTATAGCATACTTACTTGTCAACCCGTTAACCTGTTAACCTGTCAACCCGTTAACTTGAAATTCCGCCAACGGGTAATGCTTAGTTACCAAGACTTGCGCTTTGGTTTACCACACGCCACTGCAGTACCTGAACGCGTGCTGCAAGGTAGGTGTTCTCGTATGTAGGCACAATCGGGTCAACAACCTTATCGGGGTCGTATACAGGTGTACCAAAGCCTGTGATACCTGACAAGGTAATCTTGTAGAAGTGGTTGCGCACAATACCATATTCGGCAAGTTCGCCAGTACCTCCAAGGTGCTTGATAGGAACATAGTAGTAAGCTCTACCGTCCCTTCTGATTTCAGCCTTATCTGCCTCAATGGCTGCCAATACTTTAGCCTTTGGTACTTCTGTGAAAGTAGGAGTGGTGCCAGTATTGGTCTTGGTGTAATACTTCTTAGTGCCAGCAGGGTCATTTGCCAATGTCGGAGTTACGCGATATTGTTGCATAGTACCATCAGGATCCTTAAAGTCGATGTCATCTTTTGAAAGTTGAGTATAATTTGTGGCATCAGTACTTGTGTAATACTGCGAGTATGTCAATGCCACCTGCCTCTTAAGATTGTCAATTCCAAGAATAGACACACCATTGTATCTACAAATTTCGGCATTATGCCAGTTGCCGGCAGCATCCTTGTATCTGAGAGTGGCTGCAACTGCAAACTTTGTCAGGTCATTGTCTTTCACATTAGCGATTTTATCTTTACTTTCAGGCGTGTTAGGCAATGTGTACAACACGTCCTGCATCTTGGCTTTCAATTGGTTAAACGTAGGATTAACAGGCGGATTGGCGCCCACGCCTGCATCAAATCCAACTGAAGTTTCCCAGAAACAACGGTGATAGTCGGCTGTTGTCCAAGGACTAAAACCTAAGTTTCCGTCAGTCCATGTCTTCTTTACCTGCTTTTCTACCTCAGCCTTGCCATTCTCATTTGCCAAGCCCCAGCCTTCGATAACAGCATAAACATCATAATCGCCGGATTTTCCAACAGCTTTTTTTGTGCCAAATTTGGCGACATCCCAGTTTGTACCATTGCCAAGCTCAAAGGCATTTTTGTCAACATCGGCAGTAACCTTAGCCACAACACGCTCTACATAGAGGTCTACTGGTTTTTTTCTGGCAGTTTCTTCCGAAGTTGTTACATGACCTGCAACAAGCGATGCACAAACATCTTCACCTGCATTGACATATACAGAGTTGCTCATTACAAAGTCAGACACAGCACCGGTAGTCGGATTCTTTTTGTAGAATTTGCTACCTACTGTAGAATAACGAAGTTCGCTCAATCTCATTGTTTCACCACTTTGGATTTTTGCAGCATCAACAGTTCCAGGATTAACAACTGCCACAATAGCAGCAGGAGCCGCAGACTGAACACCATTGATTACGAGCACGGTTTGCGTAATCTTCTCTATCTGTGATGGTGTGCCTGAAGTTGAGCTGTCGTCAGCAGGAGAAGCCTCAAGCCAGTTTTTGTCTCCGCCACCTTCTACACCCGTAATACCAGGATTCTTAATAAGATATGGCGAACCATCACCGTTGAAGAAGTAGAAACGCACCTTTGTGATAGTGCTTTCCCCCGCAGAGCCGTTCTCATACTCAGCAGCACGTGTTGTAGGAGTAGCTCCCACATTCACAATGTTCACAGCGAGATACTGCGGATCACTGCCAGGTTTTGTGCCGCTACCAATTTCTTCTTTGTCTGAAGCACATGCGGACATCATCAATGCCACACATGCAAAAGGAAATAATTTAGAAATCTTCATAACAGGAAATTAAGTTGTTATTAATAATGTTGCTATTTACTTAAGTAGGTGTTCAAAATTATTTTTACATTGAAAGTGCATTATCGGGGTGCAGAT
>OMBB01000029.1_pt1 | contig 99273 bp, 95 predicted proteins | sample 1673961 | NCBI WGS metagenome assembly OMBB01 (sample SAMEA103958135, study PRJEB25191) | human gut metagenome | reverse complement strand
TTATCGGCTGAAAAACAGCCGATAAAATTGTCGTGGCGGAAAATAGAATGGTTACTTCATTTTGAGCCTCTTTTATAGAATGACGATTATCAACTTATTTCAATTTATAAATTTCGCTTCCAGCCAGAAGGAAACAACCTGTTCCAAAATCATCAAAATCAGGCTTGCTGTCGTAAGTTACGGGCTGTCCGTCTTTAGGCTCCTTTCCTGTTCCTTGTACATAACCTAAGAACCCATCAGGATGAACAGCGTCTTTCACCATTGCATTCCAGGCTTTGAGTACTATTGGCAGATATTCGTCGCGATCAAGCAATCCGTTGCGTATTCCCCATGCCATTCCATATACAAATAAAGAAGTTCCTGTCAGCTCTTTTCCGCCGAAGTGATTAGGATCGTGTAAGCTTACATTCCAGAATCCGTCTTCACGCTGGCAAGCTTTGATAGCCTTGCTCATAGTCAGAAAGTCGTTTATATAATCTTGGCGGTGAACTTCATTGGCAGGAATTTCATCGAGTACGCGGACTAGGGCAGCGTATACCCAACCGTTTCCACGGCTCCAATAACAGTCTTCTCCATTAGGTTCTTTGTAAGGAGGGTCGAAGTCCTGATCTCTCCACCATAATCCGTCCTTTTGATTGAACATGCCATGTTCTCCATGCTGGTTGCGTGTGTATTCGTACATCTGCCACATCTTGTCGAAATACTTCTGCTCTCCGGTCAGTTTACCCATTTTGGCGAAACCAGGCATACCCATTTGTATGGCATCTATCCACCACCACTCATTGATTTGTGGAGTGTTGACCAACATGTTGAGGTTGGATTTTACATTTAGCAGGATTTCCGGTTTAGGGCAGAGGTTGTACATGTCGATATATACTTGTCCGCAGGCATAATTGTCGGCATGTCGGGTTGTTGTTCCTCTCCACATCCCCCACTTATGAAAATCCCCCCATTGATAAGCATATGCGTAATATTCAGTATCCGGATAAATGGAGTAAAGAGCCAGCAGTCCCTCGTAGTACACAGTGCGTGTCCAGATATTGCTGGCCCGCATCTTTCCTTTGACAAAACTGGGTAGTGTGCAGTCCGGATTATTCTTCATATAATGTTTGTTCACTTTGATTAAAGTGTTCAGAGTTTCTTTCTGGTCGGGCAAATTTTGTGCATGCAGAATATTTGTCCCTCCCAAAGCGAAAACTAAAGCTGCAATAAATAATTTTTTCATGGCCTTTGCTTGTTAGTTATTGTAATATAAGTTTATTGACAAAAATAGTTGTCTGTCTTTATATATAGAATGGAAAATCATACAATAGTCTTTGATTTTATTCATTTAGCTCGTTTTAGGGTAAAAATGTACGAATTTATCAGGATAATGTATGATTTTCTATTTTGAGGTTATAGGCTTTTCTCTATTTTTGCCAATGTGAAAAGTAAAGATAATTTGTTTTATAAAAAATATACTATGAATAAAGTGTGGACAAGATGTGTTGTTTCTATTGCTTTAGCTTTGTTCGTTTTGCAGGCTTCAGCAAAAGAAGTTTTCCCGGACGGAACTCCTATACCCGACTGGTTTCGTCAGACAGAAATCGTTAAGTTGGAAGATTTAGGAAAAAGCTATCGTATTACAGATTATGGAGTATTGAATGACAGCACAATCATACAGACTCAGCAGATACAGGCCGTGATTGATAAAGCTTCTCAGGAAGGGGGAGGGGTGATTTATATTCCTCAGGGAACTTTTTTGAGTGGATCATTATTTTTTAAACCTAATACCCATCTTTATATAGAGAAAGAAGGAACACTGAAAGGTAGTGATGATATCAGCGATTTTGCAGTCATTGATACACGTATGGAAGGACAGAATCTGAAGTATTTTGCAGCGCTGGTCAATGCTATTGGTGTGGACGGATTTACGATTTCAGGAGAGGGACGTATAAACGGTAATGGTCTGCGTTACTGGAAGTCTTTCTGGTTGCGTCGTCAGGTGAATCCTAAGTGTACGAATCTGGAAGAACTGCGTCCTCGTTTAGTTCATATTGCCGATTCGAAAGATGTTCAGTTGTCTGGTGTTCGTCTGGAGAATTCTCCATTTTGGACTACTCATTTGTATCGTTGTGAAAATGTAAAATTGTTGAATCTCCATATTTTTGCACCTCATTTCCCTGTAAAAGCTCCCAGTTCTGATGCTATCGACATTGATGTATGTACCAATGTCTTGGTGAAAAATTGCTATATGTCTGTCAATGATGATGCGGTTGCACTGAAGGGTGGAAAAGGTCCTTGGGCAGATCAAGATAAAGAAAATAATGGGGCTAACCGCAATATTATTATTGAAGATTGTGTATATGGTCTTTGCCATAGTGCGCTGACTTGTGGCAGTGAGTCAATACATAATCATAATATAATCCTTCGCCGTTGTCGGCTGGATAATGCGAAACGGTTGTTGTGGCTGAAAATGCGTCCCGATACACCGCAGAATTATGAATATATTACCGTAGAAGAGATTACGGGAACTGTTTCCAGTTTCTTGTTTGCAAAGCCATGGAAGCAGTTTTTCGACCTGAAAGGGCGTAAGGATACACCATACTCCTATTCCAGTCATGTGACAATGCAGAATATCACAATGGAATGTGATGTCTTGTTTGATGTGACCAAGGCGGACGATCAATATAAATTGTCTGATTTTACTTTTAAGAATTTGGATCTGAAGGTGAAAAAGAATGCGAAAATAGAAGTTGACTGTGTTGATAATTTTGTATTGGAAAATGTTAAAGTTAATGACAATATAATCAGGAAACAGGTTTTAGATTTTAAATAGGTATTAGTATTTTAAGGTTTAATTTTTTACTTTCTTCGGGCAGATTTCAGGCAGTCTGTCCGATTTTTTTGTTTCCCGACAAAGCTTTTTGCTGATATATATGGCTGTGTGTTTTGTGAAATTTGTACGAATTATCAGTGTGTTCATGGTTATAGTAAAGGATTTCTTTGGAAATATAAATTCTTAAAAACTTGATTCATTCAAAAAATATGCTGTTGTTTTATGTATTTTTTTGTACAAAAGGAACAGACATTCGTACAAATTTTTCGAAAAGAAGGTGATGTTTTTCCTGACTTTTCAAGATGTTTTTTGGGAAATACGACCAGCTGTGATGTTGAATTTCAATCAGATTGAGTGAGAAATTTGCAGTCTTCGATGAATAAAAGGGAGAAAAACAAAAAACCGACTCTCATAATGAGAATCGGTTTTCTGTATGTAAGGAATAATAGATTCAGTATTACAAGTTAACGCGTTTTTCCTGAATTCTAGCTTTCTTACCAGTAAGAGCACGCAAGTAGTACAATTTAGCACGACGTACTTTACCAACTTTGTTGACAGTAATGCTGTCGATAGCCGGAGATTCCAGAGGGAAGATACGTTCTACACCTACAGTTCCTGACATCTTACGTACAGTGAAACGTTTCTTTTCACCGTGACCTGAGATTTTGATAACAACACCGCGATACAACTGAACGCGTTCCTTGCTACCTTCAACGATACGGTATGCTACTGTAATTGTATCACCAGCTTTGAATGAAGGATGCTGTTTGCCAGTAGCAAATGCTTCTTCTGCAATTTTAATTAAATCCATTTTTTCTTTTTAAATTAAATTGTTTATCGTTACAACGTAACATATCAAGTAACTCTTCTTGACAGCGATTACGCGAAAGCGGTGCAAAGTAAGTAATTTTCTGTGATATAGGCAAATCTTTTTCGTGTATTTTAATACGAAATCTTGTGTTGCTTGGCTTTTTTCCCTATATTTGAACACTAAATATGAATAATTTTGTATGAAAAAGCATGTATTTTATACTCTCTTGGCAGGTTCTTTTATATTTACGGCCTGCAACTCCAGTTATTCTTTAGTATCGGTAGAAGGAGGAAGAGTACCCATTACCAGTGTTTATGACGAACAGCAGGATCAGGCTGCATGGAGAATTTTGCAACCTTATCGGGCTAAAATAGATAGTTTGATGACTCCAGTAATCGGACATTCTGCCCGTAAGCTCGAAGCGTATCGTCCGGAGTCGCCTTTGTCGAACCTGATGGCAGATATTCTTTGCGAGGGAGCAAAGAGTAAATTGGGAATAAGTGTTGACGTTGGGGTTATGAATGTAGGTGGTATCCGTAATATTCTTAATGAAGGAGATATTACATTCGGTTCTATTTATGAAATCAGTCCTTTCCAGAATGCTCTTTCTGTTGTTGTATTAAAAGGTGAAGATTTGTTGGAACTCTTTCAACAGATTGCGGCCGTACATGGTGAAGGCTTGAGCGGGGCCCGACTGGTTATCTCGAAAGACGGACGTCTGCTACGTGCGGAGGTAGGTGGAAAGCCTGTTGATCCGGCAAAAGAATATCGGGTAGCTGCGATTGACTATCTGGCTGAAGGAAATGATCGTATGGAGGCTTTTAAGAAAGCAACATCGAGAACTGAACCACAGGATGCTGTGTTGCGTGATTTGTTTATCGATTATGTAAAGCAGTGTGAGGCCAAAGGTGTTTTTGTAAACGCTGAGATAGAGGGACGTATTGTAGAACAATGATAAAGAAACTGATATGAAAAGAATATATTTCGTTTTATGGGTCTGCCTCTTTGCAGGAGTATTGTTTGCCCAGTCTACCAAAGAATTGTATTTGTTCCATACAAATGATATGCACAGCCGTGTAGAACCTTTCCCGGAGGATTTTCAGGATACGATGCTGGCTGATAAGGCTGGACTTTTACGCCGTGCAACTTTTATCAAGCAGCAACGCAAAATACATGAGGATTTGCTGTTGTTCGATTCAGGAGATTTTTCGCAGGGTACTCCTTATTATAATATGTTTAAAGGGGAAGTGGAAATAAAGCTGATGAACGAAATGGGCTATGATGCAGGAACCATCGGCAATCATGAGTTCGATTTCGGGCTGGATAATATGGCAAGGTTGTTTAAAATGGCGAATTATCCGATAGTATGTGCAAATTATGACGTGACGGGCACTGTGCTCGAAGGACTGGTTAAAGAATACACTATCATTCAGCGTAACGGCATAAAGATTGGAGTTTTTGGTTTGGGAGCGCAACTGGAAGGATTGGTTGCTTCCGAATGTTATGGGAATGTAAAGTTTGAAGATCCGGTTTCGGAGGCTCAGCGTGTCACGGATTTGCTGAAAAATCAGGAACATTGCGATTTGGTGATTTGTCTTTCTCATCTGGGATGGGAGGGAGAACCTTATTCCGATATTGAACTGATAGAAAATACGCGTGATATTGATGTCGTATTGGGTGGACATTCTCATTCGTATTTTGATGCGCCGAAGTATTATAAGAATTTAGACGGAATAGAGGTTCCTGTACAGCAGATGGGAAAGAACGGAGCCTTTGTTGGACAGATGATTTTGAAACTTCAGAAGAATTGATTGTTAGAAAACACTTGCTTGTATAAAGATAAAATTTACGGCAAAGGTTTATAAAAATAAAGAAAAGATTATGAATAGACGTGTTACGGGATTATTGGTTTGTATATCGTTATGGATAGGTGCATATGCTTCGTCTGTAAGAATATTGGAGCAGGCAGATGATTCTGTGGCGTGTCGCCGTTGGGTTGACGGGCAGCTTGCCCGAATGACATTGAAGCAGAAAATCGGTCAGTTGTTTATTCATACGGTTGCACCGATAACCATACAGAAGAATAAAGATAACATAGAAAGAGCTGTTAAAGAGTATGGAGTCGGAGGCTTGCTTTTCTCCAAAGGAGAACTGAAGAAGCAGGTGCAGCTTACCAATCAGGCTCAGCAGTGGGCAGATATACCTTTGATGATTACATTCGATGGTGAGTGGGGATTGGGCATGCGTCTGGAAGATACTCCGGAGTTTCCCCGAAATAGAGTATTGGGATGTGTGCAGAATGATACATTAATATACCAGTACGGACGTGAGGTTGCAAGGCAGTTGCGTGAAATAGGTGTGCATGTAAATTTTGCTCCTGTAGCCGATGTTGATAATAATCCCAATAATCCGGTTATCAATGTCCGCTCTTTCGGAAGTGATCCGAAAGTGGTAGCCGATAAGGTTGTAGCTTATTCTCGCGGGCTGGAAGACGGGGGAGTAATGGCGGTATGTAAACATTTTCCGGGACATGGTGATACGGATACGGATTCTCATCATGTGTTGCCGGTGCTTGATTTTGACCGTACCCGTTTGGATAGCGTAGAGTTATATCCTTTCAAAAAGGCAGTCGAAGCAGGAGTCGGAGGCGTAATGATTGGTCATTTGCATGTCTCGGAACTTGATGAGAAACCAGCCTCGATATCTTCGGAGGTCATTACTTCGTTATTGCGTAAAGAACTGCACTTTTCGGGACTGGTGTTTACAGATGCACTGGAGATGAAAGGTATTTCAAAAAATGCCGATGATCTTTGTGTACAGGCCTTGATGGCTGGAAACGATATGTTACTGGTTCCAAGAAACTTGAAAAAGAGTCTTGAAAGTGTAATGCGTGCCGTAAAAAGCGGCAAGCTTACAGAAGATGTCATTACGGAAAAATGCCGGAAAGTGCTTACTTATAAATATGCCTTAGGCTTGAGTCATAAGCAACAGGTAGCGGCCGAAGGAATTGAAAACCGTATTTGCTCTGCTAAAAGCGACAGTCTGATGATTGCTTTGGAGAAGGCTGCTGTTACAGTTCTAAAAGATTCTGTAGATGTGTTGCCTCTCGATCTGTCTTTATCTGAAAATATCCTGTTGAGTTTATCCTCTTCATTGTCGGAAGCATATCCTTTTTATAAAGAGTTGAAAGAATCGGTTTCGCTGAGTTGGTTGCATGGCAATGCTGATTCTCTGCAACAAATTCAGGAACGTGTAGCTCCAGCTCATCAGGTTATTGTAGCTGTTCACCAAACAAAAGATTTGTCTGCTTTTCTTCCTTTTTTAGAAAAGGTGGCGGCCGATAAACCTCTTGTCGTTGTTTGTTTTGCGTCGCAAAAAGTTTTGCAGGAGATGTCTTCTGTATTGAAGAAGGCTTCGGCTGTGATCTTGGCACATACAGATAAAGCCGAAATTCAACGTTATGTAGCAGATGTTATGACCGGGCAGGATCTTGTTGATGGCCGTCTTTCTGTTGATATGAACGGTTTATGGAAAAGCGGCACAGGTCTTACTATCGATCCGGATAAACCTCGTTCTTACAGTCCTGAAGAGCTGGGCATGGATTCTAAGATTCTTCTGGCTATCGATAGCATTGCAGAAGAAGGTATTCGCCAGCAAGCATATCCGGGATGTCATGTACTGATAACCAAAGGTGGTTATCCTGTCTATAATAAATGTTTCGGTACATTGACTTATGATGGAAAAGAAGAAGTGAAAGAGCATACAATATACGATCTGGCTTCACTCTCTAAGGCTGCGGGAACTTTGCTGGCAATAATGAAATTATACGATGAAGGTAAATTCGGCTTGACGGATAAAGTCAGCATTTATTTGCCGGAATTGAGAAAAACGAATAAGCAAAATATAACCATACAGGATTTGCTGTTTCATGAGTCGGGACTTCCTTCGTATCTTCCATTCTATGAGGAGGCTATTGACCTGAAAACGTGCAAAGGAGGATTGTTCCGTAAGAAACCTGATGCGGGACATAAATTGCAGATTGCTTCGAATTTATATGCATGTACCGATTTCTCTTTTAAAAAAGAATGGATGTCTTCTACTCCTTCTGAAATCTATTCATTGCAACTTGCTGACAGCATGTATCTGAATAAGGAATATCAACGCGTCGTTATGCAACAAATCATTAATGCACCGCTGAAGGGACATTCATATCGGTATAGTTGCTTGAACTTTATGCTGCTGAAAGAGGTTGTTGAGAGAATTTCGAAAGTACCTATGGATGTATATTTGGACAGTGTTTTCTTTAAACCTATGGGACTGAAGCATACTGCATACAATCCGTTGAAACGTTTCCCTAAAGAGGAAATTGCCCCTGGTGCGAAGATTGATTTCCTGCGTGGCGGTCCGTTGCAGGGCTATGTTCATGATGAGGCTGCTGCATTTGTGGGAGGTGTATCGGGTAATGCAGGACTTTTTTCTACAACACATGATCTTGCTGTGATTTTCCAGATGTTGCTTGATCGGGGTATATGTGGTGACCGTCGTTATCTGAGCCGTGCTACTTGCGGTTTGTTTATGGGTATGAAAGCCAAAAGCAGTCGTCGGGGATTGGGTTTTGATAAACCTGATATTGAGAGTGATGATAATAGTCCTTGTGCTCCTGAAGCTCCTGCCTCTGTTTTTGGGCATACTGGGTTTACCGGAACTTGTGTCTGGGTTGATCCGGATAATGAATTGGTGTTTGTCTTTTTGAGTAATCGTACTTATCCTGTTGTATTTGGTCATGATAACTTGATGAAGCTGGATATTCGTTCTCGTATTCAACAAGCAATGTATCAATCTATAATGTATTAATACTATTTAGACATAATACAAATTAGGGAAATATTGTAATGTAGATATTACAAATCTCACCAAAAAGATTACCTTTGCATCATCAAATTAGTACTAATAATAATTTAACTTTTACTACAATGGCTTACGTAATTAGTGACGATTGTATCGCTTGCGGTACTTGTATCGATGAATGCCCAGTTGGCGCAATCTCTGAAGGTGATAAGTATTCTATCAACCCGGATATGTGTACAGAATGTGGAACATGCGCAGATGTATGTCCTTCTGAAGCAATCCACCAGGGATAATCGAATCGTCTTATGACAAAATTCATAATAGGTCATCTTTAAAAAGATGGCCTATTTTTTTATATTTTTCCTTGTTTTCAGATTCTTTTCAGTTTTGTTCCTTTATTTTGTACTGTAACAATAAAATGATTTCTTATGATAAAGCCCCGATTATTATTTGGAGTATGTATGGTTGCAGGTACATTACTTTTTGCATCATGTAGTAACGATGAAAATAATCCTTTGCCCGATGGTACTTCGGGAGAGGTTCCTGCTCTAGTCTTGGATGAGTTTAATAGCTTATTTCCTGGTGCTACCAATGTTGTTTGGAGTACTAAGGGAGAATATGCTGTAGCCAGTTTCTATTGGGATGGCTCTCGTGCAGATAATGTCGTTCGTAACCATACTGCTTGGTTTGCATTGGCAAATGGAGTATGGGGTATGACAGAGAAAGAGATCAGATTTGCAGATTTACCGGAGGCTGTGAAAAATGCTTTTGGAGCAAGTGAGTATGGACAGGCTCCGTGGCGTGCGGATGATGAAGTTGATGTGCTGAAAAGAAACGGTGACTCTGAAATCTTATATGTTATTGATGTCGAAAAAAATGAAGGAGGAAAAGAAACGGATGTTGATTTGTATTACACGGCAGAAGGTGTTCTGGTAAAAGAAGTCATTGATGCGGAAGATGAAAAGGATTATCAGGATTATTTGCCGCAGACACCTTCAGGAACAGTGGAAAGCTGGTTGAAAGAAAAATATCCGGATGCCAGGATTATAGATGTGGATAATGAAGATGGAGGAACAGAAGTAGAGTTTATTTCCGGTAATATGAAGCATGAGGCTTTCTTCGATCGTTCTCAAAACTGGGTGTATACCAAGACTGAGTATCGATTCAGAAATATAGATGAGGTAACCGATATTCCTTCTCAAGTTCTCGCTGCCTTAAAAGCAACTCCCGAATATCTGGAAGCTGGATGGGTAGAAGATGCCGAAAAGTATGAAACAGAGAAAGCAGGAACCTTTTATTGCTTTGAACTGGAGAATCGTTTCGACGATGATGTGAAAGTATATATAGGTAGTGATGGAACTGTTTTACAGGGGCGTCCTGGTTTTGGAGGAGAAAGCTCCGGAGGTGTTGCCGTTGCTACTGATATAGAAAAATTCATTCAGGAAAATTATTCGGGTGCAGTTATTATTGAACGTGGATATGATGATGGTTATATAGAAGTGGATATCCGTCACGATGGAAAGGAAAAAGAACTATTATTCAATGGAAAGAATGAATGGATACGCACTTCTTGGGAGATCAGATATAATGAACTGCCTTCGGTTGTAACTTCTGCTTTAGGGGCTGAAGGATATCAAAGAGATGATGACGAAGTGGAAGTAGTTCAAACTCCCGATGCTTCATGGTATGAGGTAGAAGTTCGTCGTCAGGGAAAAGAATACAAAGTCTTTATAGATGAGTCTGGTAAGATAATTAAAGTCGTAGAAGATTGAAATCAATATACTATAAGCAGAAAGCTTGGGTGAGTCACAACATCCAAGTTTTCTGCTTAATTGTTTTTTATTATATCTCATAAATACTTCTATGCTTCAAACAGTTTACTTCTTGACAACAGACATGAACCTATGACGCATGCCTGATCTTTCAGTTTCGATAGTACAATTTCAGAATCACGGCTCATCAGGCTGAGGGTATATTTTCTGATTGCAGAGATAACCGGTTGCAAAAGAAAATCTCCCGCACGTGACATCTCTCCACCGATAATGACCATATCCGGATTGAATGTGTTGATCAGACTTCCGATATGGAAACCTAACTGCTGGCCTATTTGTTCTACCAGTTCTATGGCGAGTAAGTCTTCACGGTTTATTGCACTGAAGATATCATCGAGTGTTATTTCTTCTATATCCTTTTCTGAAAGAATGATTGAAGTTTCTCCTGCTTGTAGATGTTCGATAAACTTACGGTAGAGTGCAGAACACGAAACTTCCGTTTCTACGCATCCTTTTTTTCCGCAATGACAGATAATCTGGTTGTCGTAGCCGTATGTGTGACCGATTTCTCCTGAGAATCCTGATTTTCCTTTGTAAAGTTTCCCGTCTATCATAATTCCCATTCCCAGTCCCCATCCGATATTGATAAAAAGAACGTTTTTGGCTCCCTTGACAACACCCTTTATGTTTTCACCGTAAAGCATGGTCCGGCTGTCATTGTCAATAGATGTTTCTATCTTCAGGCGTTCGGTCAGGATTTCTGCCAGTGGGCGTTCGCCGAAATTGAAGAAACTGTGGCTATAGCCCAGTTCCGGATTGACTCTTCCGCAAAGAGTTACATTGATATGTAATATCTTTTTTTCGTCTATTGTTAATCCCGCAATGAAATGTTCGATGTGGTTACATAGTTCATCGATGCATTCTAATGTGTCTCTTCGTTCAAAAGGAATTCCCATTTGTAGTTTCAAAACCTCACCTTTAAAGTTGATAATTCCTATATTGATACTGTTCCACGTTACATCTACTCCAACAAAATATCCTGAATCTGTATTCAGTCCATATAAAATAGGATGACGCCCACCGTTGGTTTCCAGCTTTCCATACTCATCGATATACCCCTGTTCATGCATTTCGTCGATGATTTTTGTTACGGTAGGAATACTTAAATCCATATCTTTTGCTAAATCGGTAATGGTTGAATTCTCATTATATATCAAATATGTAATGATATGTTTCTTCATTACCGCCCCTTTTGACCCCTTTTGTATTTCCTCTAATAATCGTTCTTTCATGCGGATGTGGTTTTAAAAATATACAATTACTTAATTAAAAACTTTAAAAATCGGATGTAATTACTTATTGTTATAGTTGCTTTTATCTATAAATACAGATATCTTTGTAGCGAAAACAATAAGAATATCAATTCTTGTTACAAATATATTAATTAAATCTGGAAAAACTATGAGAGTAATTATCGAATCTGACTACCAAGCTCTTTCACAATGGGCAGCAAACTATGTAGCTAAGAGAATCAATCAGGCAAAACCTACAGCCGAAAAGCCGTTTATTTTGGGCTTGCCTACCGGTTCTTCCCCTCTGGGTATGTATAAAGCTCTGATTGAACTGAACAAAAAAGGTGTAGTATCATTCGAGCATGTAGTGACATTCAATATGGATGAATACGTAGGATTGCCGGAATCACATCCTGAAAGCTATCATTCGTTCATGCATAATAATTTTTTCAACCACATTGATATCCGTAAGGAAAATATTCACATTCTGAACGGAAATGCTGAGGATTTGGAAGCAGAATGTGCTAATTATGAGAAACAGATCGAATCATTTGGTGGAATCGATCTCTTCTTGGGAGGTATTGGTCCTGACGGACATATCGCTTTCAATGAACCGGGATCATCATTGACTTCACGCACTCGTGTCAAGACTTTGACAACTGATACTATTATTGCAAACTCTCGTTTCTTTGAAAACGACGTGAACAAAGTTCCTAAAACAGCGTTAACTGTAGGAGTAGGCACTGTAATGGCAGCAAAGGAAGTACTTATTCTGTGTAACGGCCATAACAAGGCACGTGCTTTGCAGCATGCTGTAGAAGGTGGCATTACACAAATGTGGACTATCAGCGCTTTGCAGTTGCATCCTCATGGAATCATCGTTTGTGATGAGGCTGCTACCGATGAATTGAAAGTAGGTACTTACAAATACTTCAAGGACATCGAGCGCAATAATCTGTAATTAACATCTATATTATTAAGGAGAATTACCTATGAGAACTAACCTTAGTTCACAGATATCTCTGAACAGAGTATCTACCAGATATTATAAACCAGAAAATACGATTGAACGTTCTGTACTGACACGTTTCGAGAAGATTCCTACCAATATCTATGAAACAGTAGATGAAGGGGTGTCATGCATTGCCGATGAAATCATCCGCAAGGTACAGGAACGTCAGCGTGACGGTAAGTTTTGTACTATTGCTACAGGTACCGGTGCATCACTTCGCCCGCTGTTTGCGGAACTGGTTCGCAGACATAAGGAAGAAGGTGTGAGCTTCCGCAATGTTGTAGTATTCAACTTGTATGAATACTATCCATTGACAGAGCCTAATAACAGCAGCTTCAACCAGTTGAACGAACTGTTCCTGAAACAAGTTGATATTGATCCGCAGAATGTATTTACATTGAACGGCACTATTCCTCAAGAAGGTGTAATAGATCATTGTCACTTATACGAGCAGCGTATCAAGACTTATGGTGGTATCGATATTGCTGTAATGGGAATAGGTCGTGAAGGAAATATCGGAATGAATGAACCAGGATCGGCTGCTACTTCTCAGACAAGACTGATTTTGATAGACGCTACTTCACGTTCTGAAGCTGCTCATAATCTGGGAGTAGACAATCTGCCTCCATGTTCTATCACAATGGGTATCGGTTCTATCATGGAAGCCCGTAAGGTATTCTTGTTGGCATGGGGAGAAGAAAAAGCTGACATCATCAAGAAAGCAGTAGAAGACAAAATCTCTGATTCACTTCCTGCTTCTTATTTGCAGATGCATCAGAATGCAACCGTTTGTGTTGACCTGCCTACTGCTGCACACCTTACTCGTATTCAGCGTCCTTGGCTGGTAACAAGCTGCGAATGGAATGACAAGCTGATTCGTAGTGCTATCGTTTGGTTGTGTCTGCTTACCAAGAAGCCTATCTTGAAGTTGACTAACAAGGATTATAACGAAAACGGTTTGAGCGAATTGTTGGCGTTGTATGGTTCTGCATATAATGTAAACATTAAGATATTCAATGACCTGCAACACACAATTACTGGCTGGCCGGGTGGAAAACCGAACGCAGACGATACTTATCGTCCGGAACGTGCTAAACCATTCCCGAAGCGTGTAGTTGTATTCTCTCCGCATCCGGATGATGATGTAATCTCTATGGGAGGAACATTGCGTCGTCTGGTACAGCAGGGACATGAGGTTCATGTGGCTTACGAAACTTCAGGGAATATTGCCGTAGGTGATGAAGAAGTTGTACGTTTCATGCATTTCATAAACGGTTTCAACCAGTTGTTCGATGAGAACAAGAATGAAACCATTAAGAACAAATATGCGGAAATCAAGAAGTTCCTGTTGAGCAAGAAAGAAGGTGACATGGATACTCGCGATATTCTTACTATCAAAGGTTTGATTCGCCGTGGTGAGGCTCGTACTGCTTCTACATACAACCAGATTCCGCTGGAACGTGTTCACTTCCTCGACCTTCCGTTCTACGAAACAGGACGTATCGAGAAGAATCCTATCAGCGAAGCTGACGTAAACATTGTGATGAATTTGCTTCGTGAAGTAAAACCTCATCAGATTTATGTAGCCGGTGACTTGGCAGACCCACACGGAACACACCGAGTTTGTACTGATGCTGTACTGGCTGCTATCGACGAAGAAAAGAAAGCTGGAGCTGAATGGCTGAAAGACTGCCGCATATGGATGTATCGTGGCGCATGGGCTGAATGGGAAATTGAAAACATCGAGATGGCTGTACCATTGAGTCCGGAGGAATTGCGTGCTAAACGTAACTCTATCTTGAAGCATCAGTCACAGATGGAAAGTGCGCCTTTCCTGGGCAACGACGAACGTTTGTTCTGGCAGCGTAGTGAAGACCGTAACCGTGGTACTGCATCGTTGTACGACAGCCTTGGTCTGGCATGCTACGAAGCTATGGAAGCTTTTGTAGAGTATAAACCTCTGTAATGTAAACTTATTCCGGGAAAATATTCCACGGAAGTGCAGATAGTATGACAAAGGCGGTATTTTCTTTTCCCGATGAAAGGGAAAAAGAAAATGCCGCCTTTCTTTTTTATGATTTTCTCCGTCTGATGATATATCCCGTAATCAGGCTCCATAACACTCCCAGTCCGGCAAAAAAGATAAAGACCAGTGTTCCTTTACCTAAAACTGTATAAATGCGTCCGGTATGGATTTCCTGGGCAAAGTTCCATAGCGACATAGGAAGCGTTTCCATGTTGGCAGGCATCGATGCAAAACCGCTGCCTTTTTCGTATTCGGCAATACAGAGTTTACCGTCAAAATCACTGCTGTATCCGGTGATGGCATGATTGCCGAACGGTGGTCCTGCTGTTTCCGGAGCTGTTTTTCCGGTAAAGAAATCGGTAATGTTTCCCAAATGTCTGTTCCATACGTACATTCCACTGAAAGAACCTGTAAGCCAGTTCCCCTGTTTGTCTTGTTTTAGGACATTGATTCCCATGACGCTTACGGGAGGTGTCTTGGATATTTTTACAGGAGTACTCTGAAATGATTTAAGAGAATAAAATCCTTCTGAAGTAGCAAGTAGCCAGTCGTTTTGCTTCTCATCGTAGCGCAGCATCCGTAATTTATCGTTCCATGCATTCGGCGAGTCAAGCTGTGTGAAAGGTATGGCAGGTATTCTCCCGTAAACCAGTGCCAGCAGTATCGGAGGGCGCAGACACCATCCGGTCAAGGCAATAAAGAGTGTCAGTACGATAGTCGTTCTGCCTATCTTGTCGTGCCACGATAGAGAGGTTTTCAGTAAGGCAATACTTGTTGTTGCTGAACGTCCGGTTTGTTTCATCCGGCGAATATACTTGGGCAGAAACCAGTAGAAGATTCCGCTTACCGAAAGGATGATTAGTATTACTGCTAGCGTATCCATGACCAGTTTGCCAGCAGTTCCAAACAGTTCACCACTGTGCAACAGCCAGATGGTGCGGAATAATGAAACTTTCCCGTTGTATTCTTCGGGAGCTTGCAGAATGATTGAGTTGAAATGACGGTAAGGCGATGTCGCGTAATACAAACAGGAGCGCCCGATGACTATCAAGGTGTCACCGTGCGTAGTGATGTCCGATAATTTTTCTCCCTTTTGCAGAGGAAGCCTGACTGCTTGCCATCCTGCCTTTTGGCTGTAGCGGTAAAGTCCGAACTGAGCGGCGGCGAATAAATCTCCTTGAGGAGTAATCGCTATTCCCCGTATGTTACGCCAGTCGACTCCGTGAGGAAAACCACGGTTGAAATCATCAAACGTAGTAGCATCATGGTCGGTCAGAAAAATGCCGGCATTGCCAAACAATAAGATAGCGCTGTCTTCTTGACAGATACCGGGAGGACAGGAGAGAGTTCCCCGCAACATTCCGTTGTTCCAGCTCTTGTACCGGTAGGCGTCGGGTAGCCATTTCCGGCTGATCTGATAATCAGAAAAGAGCTGCCGGTGGTTCAAGACAATGCCCGAAGCACCAAACAGGATAATAAAAAAGGCAAATATCAGCCCGAACCATTTATGATGTTTTTTCCAGGTAGATTTCTTCATTTGTTTCAATTTTTGTTGCTATTAATTCTTCAGCATCTTTTATACAAAACATCGAGATCTTTTTTTATTTTTTGTACGAAAAATAATCCTTTCTTGCTGAAGTTTTTGGCACCTTATCGGCAGGTCTTTTTGAAAGTATTTTGCAAAAGTATCAGTTCCGATTGATTCCTCCAAATTCCTCTTCTTTCCTTTGTTAAAAAGGATAAAGAAGAAATTTGAATTATTTTTTGATAGAGTTTAAGTATATTGAATTAACCAGATAGATTATAAGTATTGGAAAATGACAATTAGTTTGAGGGGAAGAGGCCATAAACAGATAAAAAAGGATGATATTATTTTTGTAAATTTGAAATAAATGAGTTATCTTTAGAACAATAGCTATATAGAGTTATATGCGTAAAAACAAGGAAGGTAGGTTTGAGGAGTTCATCTTTTCGATAGTGAAAAGTCTTTTAAAATGGAAGCTTATTATTAAGATTATGTGATGAAATAAAATCTTATGAGATTAAATCCTTTTTATATTTAAAACTAAATTTTCTATGAAAAAATTATTATTCTTCTTATTAAGTTTGTTGTGTATCCTTCCTGCGTGTGATAATTGTGATGAAGATATACCAGAGAGACCGTTCGTCAGAGAAGGAAGTGCGTCTAGTCATTCATTATTTTTGACGTTCGAAGATGAAAAACGCCAAGATTTAACTCGAGATTTTGTCTTGACACCGATCAAAGATGGCACAGTGTATTCTGTTGCTCCCGAGGATATGAAGGTCAGATTCTTTATGAATGGGGTAGAAGATAATAGACAGATGGCTGTTATGGTAACGAAAGGGGAGTATAACCATAATATTTTTGGTATTTATGCAACAAGTACTGTCGGGTTTTATGAAAATGATACTTTCGGACTTTCAGAAGATATATATTATCCGTTCATGTATAAGATAATCTGTCCTACAGTTTTTGGTGATTCGGAGGAGCATATTATAACAGTTGTACAGCGTTCTATTGATACGGGAACACAGAATATGTGTAGTGTAACTTTAGATGATGAAGTACTTGATATTAATATAAAAAATGGATTGGAGCCATATGTGATAACAATAACGAGAACTGTAGGTGAGGAATGAACAGGATAATCTCTTTGCGGTAATTTGCATATTCCTTTTATAATCTGTCTGTCTTCTCGTTTTTATGTTGTATCTTTGCATCCGATTAATTTTTAAATAGGTATAGAAAGAAATGATTACAGTTTCAAACGTAGCCGTTCAATTTGGAAAAAGAGTGTTGTATAATGATGTGAACATGAAGTTCACGAATGGTAATATATATGGTATTATCGGTGCTAACGGTGCGGGTAAGTCTACTTTTCTGAAAGTGATTTCGGGAGAGCTTGACCCTACGAAAGGAAGTGTGACACTGGGACCGGGCGAACGCCTTTCTGTCTTGAGTCAGGATCACTTTAAGTTCGATGCCCATACGGTGCTCGATACCGTGTTGATGGGACACACTGTACTGTGGGACGTCATGAAGCAGCGTGAAGCTCTTTATGCAAAGGAAGATTTTACCGATGAAGACGGTATCAAGGCGGCGGAACTGGAAGAAAAATTTGCTGAACTGGAAGGTTGGAATGCTGAAAGTGATGCAGCTATCCTGCTGAGCGGTCTGGGAATAAAGGAAGACAAGCATTACACACTGATGGGCGACCTGAGTGGTAAGGAAAAGGTGCGTGTGATGTTGGCTCAGGCTTTGTTTGGAAATCCTGACAACCTGTTGCTGGACGAGCCTACCAACGACTTGGATATGGATACGGTAACTTGGTTGGAAGAATATCTTTCTAACTTCGAACATACTGTGCTGGTTGTGAGCCACGACCGTCACTTCCTCGATTCAGTTTGTACGCATACGGTAGATATTGACTTTGGCAAGGTAAATCTCTTTGCCGGTAACTATAGCTTCTGGTACGAATCTAGTCAGCTGGCACTCCGTCAGCAGCAGAACCAGAAAGCAAAAGCTGAAGAAAAGCGTAAGGAGCTGGAAGAATTTATCCGCCGTTTCTCTGCCAATGTGGCTAAGTCGAAGCAGACTACCAGCCGTAAGAAGATGTTGGAGAAATTGAATGTGGATGAAATCAAACCGTCATCTCGTAAATATCCGGGTATCATCTTTACGATGGATCGTGAACCAGGAAATCAGATTTTGGAAGTTTCCGGTTTGCGTGCTGAAACAGAAGACGGCGTAGTCTTGTTCAATGATGTGAACTTTACTGTAGAAAAAGGAGATAAGATTGTATTCCTGAGTCGCGATCCGCGTGCCATGACTGCTTTGTTCGAAATTATCAACGGCAATCGTAAGGCACAAGCCGGACACTATAACTGGGGTGTGACTATTACAACAGCTTATTTGCCGCTCGATAATACAGATTACTTTAACAGCGACCTGAATCTGGTAGACTGGTTGAGCCAGTATGGTCAGGGCAATGAAGTAGAAATGAAGGGCTTCTTGGGACGTATGCTGTTCTCGGGTGAAGAAGTGATGAAGAAAGTCAACGTACTTTCGGGAGGTGAAAAGATGCGTTGTATGATTGCCCGCATGCAGCTTCGCAATGCGAACTGTTTGATTCTGGATACTCCGACCAACCACCTGGATTTGGAATCTATTCAGGCATTCAACAATAACCTGAAGATTTATAAGGGTAACGTGCTTTTCTCTTCACACGACCATGAGTTTATCGAAACAGTAGCAAACCGTATTATCGAATTGACACCGAATGGTATCATCGATAAGATGATGGAATATGATGAATATATCACTTCCGATCATATTAAAGAAATGCGTGCACGCATGTATGGTGATAAATAAAAAGGAAATGAAATAACAAAGAAACGGAGAAGTGGAACTTGTTTCACTTCTCCGTTTCTTTATTTTGTTTTTATCGGACTTAATGACTGTCGATGGAAAACTCTTCAGACTTTCAGGTATTCACCTCCGAATGAAAGCGGAAGCAAGTCTTTGGTTCCTTCCAGTACATAAATGTCATTTTTACTGTAAAGCAGTATCCGCATGGGCTGGTGGAAACGTTGTTCTGTTTCCAGAAGAACCTGACGGCAGGCTCCACATGGGGGAATAGGGGAGTCGAGATAACCCGTTTCGCTGCGGGCTGCAATGGCAAGTGTGTCTACTGCCTGATCCGGATATTGTGAGTTGGCATAAAAGAGCGTGGTACGTTCGGCACATGTTCCTGACGGGTAAGCAGCATTTTCCTGATTACTTCCGGTTACTACCACACCGTTTGCCAGTAAAGCTGCTGCTCCTACCGAAAAGTGTGAGTAAGGGGCATAGCTTCGTGCCGTAGCTTCTTTGGCAGCATCTATCAGCTTACGGTCTTTTTCGTCCAGTTCTTCGTAACGTAAAGCGCGGATATTTATTTCAATCTTTATTTCTTTCATAGGCAGTGGGGTTTAAAGTTTATACGAATGTAAGGAAAAAAAGGGAGATTTCCTATCATCTGTGGTATTATTCGTGTAAATAGTTTATCTTTGCCCTGCTTTAATTTAAACGGAAAGAAGAATGAAACTATCTCATTGGTTGATATTTATGTGCCTGATATGTATTACGGTTTCTACGTCGGCACAAAAGCGTAACAAAGTATACGAAGACTATATACATAAATACCGGGGTATCGCTGTAGATGAAATGAAGCATTACCGTATTCCGGCAAGTATTACGCTGGCACAGGGATTGCTGGAGTCGGGAGCTGGAAAAAGTGAGCTGGCGCGGAAATCGAACAATCACTTTGGTATCAAGTGTGGCGGTTCATGGGACGGACGTTCCGTACGTCATGACGATGATGCGCGTAATGAGTGTTTTCGTGCTTACAAGCATCCGAAGGACTCTTATCGCGACCATTCAAAATTTTTACGTTCGGGTGCGCGCTATGCGTTTTTGTTTCGTTTGAAAATTACCGATTATAAAGGCTGGGCAAGGGGATTGAAAAAAGCAGGTTATGCTACCGATCCGCAGTATGCCAATCGTCTGATTAATATCATAGAATTGTATGACTTGGATAAGTACGACCATAAAGGGGGACTGGAATGGGCGGAAGAGTTCCCGAATCCTCATCAGCCTTATCTGGCAAACGAACTTCTTTATGTCGTAGCACGTCGTGGAGATACATTCAAGTCATTGGGAAAAGAGTTTGATATCAGTCACCGTAAGTTGCGTAAATATAATGAACTGCCTAAGGACTATGTATTCCGCGGTGGTGAAATCGTATATTTGGAAGAAAAGCGTCGTCGTGCTACTAAAGATCATATTGCATATGTTGTTCGTAGCGGTGATTCGATGTATAGCATTTCACAGAAGTTTGGTGTACGACTGGAGCGTCTGTATAAGATGAACAATATGGACCCTGATTCTCCAGCACCGAAAGTTGGAGATATCTTACGCTTGCGTTAACAGCTGCAAAACTTTGGGTTACAGACAAAAAACTCTCCCTGTTTCAGTCCTCATTTATTATGCAAGACTAAAACAGGGAGAGTTTTTTATAAGGATGAAGCAAATGCTTTCGTTTTTCAGGAAGCCTCTTTGCTACTTAATGTATTTGTTGTTATTTGCTGAACTCTTTGTGGAATTCTACTACAGCTTCTATTCCTTTACGGAAAATGTCGAGCGAGAAGTTCTCATTGGGTGAGTGAATGGCATCACTTTCCAGTCCGAATCCCATCAGGACAGTTTTGATTCCCAGAATCTGTTCGAAATCGCTGATAATAGGAATACTTCCTCCGCGTCGTACAGCCAGTGGTTTTTTACCGAATGCCTTGGTAAATCCTTTTTCGGCAGCCTGATAAGCTGGAAGAGATATCGGACATACATAGCCTTCGCCTCCATGCATAGGAGTAACCTTAACTTGAACATATTCAGGAGCGATGCTGTTGATGTAATCGACAAACAGTTTTGAGATGACTTCATGGTTCTGATGAGGAACCAGACGACAAGATACTTTGGCGTACGCCTTCGATGGAAGAACGGTTTTTGAACCTTCTCCCGTATATCCTCCCCAGATTCCGCAGACATCGAACGACGGACGGCAACTGTTGCGTTCCAGAGTAGAATAACCTTTCTCACCTTTCAACGCTTTTACACCGATGGCCTCCATGTATTTCTTTTCATCGAAAGGTATATGGGCTATCATGTCGCGTTCGGCTGCTGGTACTTCCTCTACATCATCGTAGAAGTGAGGAATGGTGATACGGCCGTCTGCATCTATAACCTGTGCAAGCATGCTGCATAACGTGTTTATCGGGTTGGCAACAGCTCCTCCAAAGTGTCCGGAATGCAAATCACGGTTCGGGCCGGTAACTTCTATTTCCCAGTAAGCCAGTCCGCGTAGTCCGGTTGTCAGTGACGGCAGGTCGGCTCCAAGCATACTTGTATCTGAAACGAGGATAACGTCGGCTTTCAGCAATTCCTTATGCTCTTTCAGGAAAGCATTGAGGCTGGGTGAGCCGATTTCTTCTTCTCCTTCGAAAATAAATTTCACGTTGTGCTTCAGCAGTCCTTCTTTTACTACGTATTCGAATGCTTTTGCCTGAATCATAGCTTGTCCCTTATCGTCATCGGCTCCACGTGCCCAAATGTGTCCGTCGCGCACTTCCGGTTCGAAAGGTTGGCTCTTCCATAGTTCAAGCGGTTCGGCAGGCATGACATCGTAGTGAGCATAAATCAGTACGGTCGGTGCATCAGGACTGACGCGCTTTTCTGCGTAGACAAGCGGATTGCCCTGTGAAGGCATAATCATTGCTTCGTCTGCTCCTGCTTCCAGAAGCAACTGACGCCAGCGTTCGGCACAGGCAAGCATATCATCTTTATGTTGAGGCAGGGCACTGATACTGGGTATGCGAATCAGGCTGAAGAGTTCCTCTAAAAAGCGGGATTCGTTTTCTTTGATGTATTGTTTGATTTCCATGGTTATGATTTATAATGTTGAGGCTTTATCGAGTAAATAATAATCGAGTAATGTCATGGCAGCCATCGCTTCTACGATGGGTACAGCACGGGGCAGTACACAAGGATCGTGTCGTCCGCGAGCCTTCAGAATGGTTTCATTTCCGTGAATGTCTACCGTAGGCTGTTCCATGAGAACGGTTGCCACAGGTTTGAATGCTACCCGGAAATAGATATCCTGTCCGTTGCTGATACCTCCCTGAATACCTCCCGAGCGGTTGCTGCGGAAGCCTATTTCTCCATTATTGTTATAAAAGATATCATTCTGCTGACTTCCCTTCAGTTCCATGTTGCTGAATCCTTGTCCATACTCGAATCCTTTTACGGCATTGATGCTGAGCATCGCATTTCCCAGTGCGGCATGCAGCTTACCGAATACTGGTTGCCCGAGTCCGACGGGACATCCTTTGATGACGCAGCTTATTACACCGCCGATGGTATCGCCTTCTCCTTTTATACGGAAAATGTAATCGGCCATCTGGCGTGCCAGATCCTGATCAGGACAGCGTACCGGGTTGTTTTCTATGCTGGTTAAATCGTAAGCTGTATAGTCTTTATCCAGTTTAAACGGACCGACCTGTGAAGTAAATGCCGTAATGCTGATACCTAACTGACGTAAGGCAAGCTTGGCCAATGCTCCGGCCACTACACGGGCTATTGTTTCGCGGGCAGATGAACGTCCTCCGCCCCGATGATCGCGTATGCCATATTTCTGGGTGTAAGTATAATCTGCGTGCGAAGGACGATAGACATCTTTCATGTTGTCATAATCGTTTGAGTGCTGATTGGTATTCCATACGGCAAATCCGATAGGGCATCCTGTTGATACTCCTTCGTATATGCCTGAAAGAAACTCTACTTCATCAGCTTCCTTACGTGCAGTTGTAATGGCAGACTGTCCCGGACGGCGGCGGTTCAGTTCTTTTTGTATAAATTCCATGTCTATGGTAATGCCTGCCGGAAATCCGTCTATCACTCCGCCAATAGCTTTTCCGTGTGATTCGCCGAAACTAGTCAGACGGAATATATTTCCAAAAGTGTTATTGTACATAGATTCTTTAATGTTCGTTTTTAGTTAGAATTTGCTTCCGGCTCCTCCTCCTCCGAAGCTTCCTCCGCCAAAAGAGCCACCACTGAAGCCTCCACCGCCGCTACCTCCGAAACCTCCTCCGAAGAACGGTCCGCCAAGGAAAGGACCTCCGTTGCCTCCACGGTGATGGAAATCGTCTTCGTCACGTACTTGTCTTTGTCGGCGGACAATGTGTCCACAGTTTGTGCAATGTAGCACGATTTCTTCAGTACGGATGCCGTTCATACGTGATATCGTTCGTATGGAAAGCTGACGAAGCGTATGTTTATGGCACTGTGGACATCTCTTACGTTGTCGTACGCTGAACCATAAAAGTGTAGGCACAATGATGAAACAGCATATCAGGATGATGAGAAGCAAATAATCTGTTTCTTCTTCCTTCCGGGGAACGGGAGGTTCACCTGTTCCGTCCAGTTGGCGGCTGATAGCTTGGATACCTGCCAGCATACCGGCATCCCAGTTGCCTTCTCCCAGGTATTTGTTCATGTACCTTACTTGTATCTGTTTGCAGACAGCATCAGGAAGAACACCTTCCAGACCATATCCTGTGGCAAACTGAATGCAACGTTCTTCTGTAACCAGCAGGACAACCAGTCCGTTGTCTTTTCCTTTTTCTCCCACACCGTTCTTTTCTCCCAGCTGATAAGCAAATTCGAAGCAGTCACCTCCGTCTATTTGCTTTACGGCTACGACTAGCGTTTGGACACCAGTCCGTTGCTCCAAAGCAAAAAGTGTAGTGTCCATCGCAGCTACTGCACCGGCACTCAATATTCCATCGGGATTACTGACGTAGCGGGTGCGGTTCTGCAGGTGAACCATCGGTATTTCTTCTACCTTATAGGCATGCGACTGTGCCCACAGTGTGGTGAAGATGCTGCAAAGCAGCAGTGCAAGCGATATGACTTTTCTCATTCTTGTTAGAATTTAACTTCTGGAGCTTGTTCGGTTCCTTCCTGAGCTTCGAAATAAGGACGCTTTTCGAATCCGAACATACCGGCAAAGATATTTTTCGGAAAGCGGCGGATTGCTGTATTGTATTCGCGCGCTACATTGTTGAAGTTACGGCGTTCCACACTGATGCGGTTCTCAGTACCTTCCAACTGTGCCTGAAGTGTCTGGAAGTTTTCGTTGGCTTTCAAGTCCGGATAATTTTCTGTCACGGCAAGCAGACGGCTCAAAGCACTGCCTACTTCACCTTGTGCACGCTGATATGCTTCCATCTTTTCTGGAGTCAGATCGTCGATGCTTACCGTTGTCTGGGTTGCTTTGGCACGAGCAGACACCACAGCGTCGAACGTTTCCTTTTCGTGTGCTGCATATCCTTTGACGGTATTGACAAGATTAGGTATTAAGTCAGCACGGCGCTGGTATTGGTTTTCTACATTACTCCATGCTGTTCCTACAGCTTCTTCCTGTGATACCATTGAGTTATACGAAGAAATTCCGTAAACAGCAATAACAGCTATTACGGCAATAATGATAATCCATGTCTTTTTCATAAATGTAAATGTTGTATTTGGTTTCTGTTACAAACATACATAAAATTATGCGGAAAACCGAAAGGCTTATTGAAAAAACTGTTTGTTTGCTTTATAATGGAAAGCATGATTACTAGGATGGAGGTATTTTTGAATAAAAAAGGAAAAGCTGCTGAACAAAAGTTCGCCGAAATGGTTATTATATATTATTGTTTTATCATTTTTTTATTTAGTGAAGATTTTATGAAGCGATTTCTTTGTTATTCCTTACTTCTTGTAAGTTCGGTATTATTCGTCGTTGCTTGTAAGAAAGATCCGATAGTTGAAGAGCAGAAGCAGACAATATCTCCGTCGGATGGAAGCTCGGACGAGCATGGAAAAGATGATTCTTCTTCAACTCCGGAAGGTACTCTTACACGTATAGAGATTGTGTCTCTTCCTATGCAAACGACTTATTTACTTCATGCTGATACTGGTTTAAACCTGGAAGGACTGGTTGTGGAAGGTATATACGATAATGGTAAGCGGGAAAGGCTGTCTGTTTCGGCTGATAATATTTTAGGGTTTTCGACAGAAAATGTATCAGAAGAACTTCCTGTAACAATTGTTATAGATGGTAAGCAAGCCAGCTTCACAATTAAAGTGGTTGACTATGTAATCAAAGACGGAGTACTGACAGAAGTTTTAATGAAAGAAGGGGAGGAATATCGTCTTCCAACCGATGTAAAGGTAATTGCCTCTTCTGCTTTTGCTTCTTGTTCTTTCAATAAAATCATTTTAAATGAAGGATTGGAGGAAATTCAGGCTGATGCCTTTTCAAACAATCCGGTGAAGGAAATAGTCTTTCCTGAAAGTCTGAAAAAGATAGGTGAATATTGTTTTTATGGTTGCCGGAATCTGATTCAGCTCGATTTAGGACATACCCAAATAAAAACTATACCGATGCGGGCACTTTCGAATGTTGCTACAGAAACGATTGTTTTACCTGCTTCATTGGAGGAAATAAGCAGTCAGTCGTTATTGCATACAGACAACTTACGTTCGATAGCTCTTCCTGAATCTCTGAAGAAAATTGGGATTGAAGCTTTTCGTGAATCAGGATTACGTGAGGTGACTTTACCGAATAGTATTGAACTGATAGAAGAAAGAGCTTTCTATTTGTGTCGTAATCTGCGTCAGGTAAAAAGTACCGGTATCTTAAAGCAGGGAGTGACAGGTATTATGCATCATGGTATTTTCCAATATTGTCCGGATTTATCTGTTGTAGAACTTCCAGAGAGTGTTGAATCTGTAGGGCAAACTCTTTTCTCTGCCAATGTTCACCTTGATGTTCTTACTCTTGGTCGAAATCTGAAGTATTTAGCTTTTAATGCTTTAGGTAACAGTTCTGTGAAGGTGTTTACCGTGAATGCACCGGAACCTCCTTCTTTAGAAATTTATTCTTTACCGGAACAAGTTGAACAAGTTATCGTTCCCAAAGGTGCGTTACAAGCATACAACCATAAAGTTGACAATGAGAGCCTTCGAAATAGTTGGGGAACATTAGTCGGCAGAATGAAAGAAAGTAACTGATTATTTTGATAGATATAAAAATTCCTCCAAGGGCATTTCTTTGTTTTTGCTCGAGGAGGAATAAAAATCTTCTTAAGGAATATACTTTTTGATGAAATGTTCTACACGTGAGGTATATTCTTCAGGATAATAGAAATAAGAGGTTGCATGGTCAGCTCCCGGAACAATCCAAAGTTCCTTGGGCTGAGGCTTTGCTTCGTAAACTTTATGTACCATATAAGTGGGTACGAAATTATCTTTATCACCGTGGATAAAGAACATTGGTTTTTGGCATTTGGCAACTTGTTTTACAGCAGATGCTTCTTTGAAGTTCCATCCATTTTGCCATTCACACAGCCAGCTGGCAGTATATAGTAAAGGGAATGCGGGAAGTCCGAATTGTTCTTTTAATTCTTTTTGGAACTGATCCCATACACTGGTATATCCACAATCCTCAACGAAGCAACGTATATATGCTGGAAGCTTTTCTCCTGAGAGCATCATGGTAGTGGCAGCTCCCATTGATATACCGTGTACTACTGCTTGTAGGGAATCACCAAACAATGCAGGAGCAATGTCAATCCACTGCATGACATCTTTTCGGTCTAACCATCCCATTTGAATAGCGTCACCTTCAGATAACCCTGTATAGCGTAAATCAGGGAGTAAAATGTTATAGTTTAATGAATGGTTATACAGATAACCGATGTGAAACATGCGGATAGCGTTGTCTGTATATCCATGTACGATAATTGCCGTATGCGAGGTGGGCTTCATGGCTCTGGCATAGAAGGCATGCATCCGTATACCATCGGGAGAGATGATAAAAGTATCGCGTAGTGCATGATGATTCTGAAGGCTGTCTACCCATGGGATAATTTGCGGATATTTTTCTCGCATAAAAGTGAAAGAGCCTTCCATATCTTTTCCTCTGTTTTCAGGGCGGAGTGAAAAGTTTATCATGTATATGCTTCCTCCGGCAAGTAAACCCACTAGAACCAATAAAAAGATTCCTGTGCCAATGGCAATTCGTTTTTTCATATATAACTTACTGATTGATTTACTTTAATAACAAGTTATATGCCTTATTTGTTCCAGATATCCCATGCACCGAAAGCTTGCAAGAGTAACATTTCGAGTCCGTTCTTTACTACAGCTCCATGTTCACTTCCTTTTCTCATAAATAGTGTTGTATTAGGATTATACAGCAAATCGTAAAGCAAGTGACGTGGAGTAAGATATTCGTAAGGTATTTCCGGACATTTGTCTGCTTGCGGATACATTCCTACGGGTGTACAGTTTACAATTATTTTGTATTCGTCCATTATTTCCGGTGTCAGTTCTGAATACGTAATGGTATGCTCATTGTGTGCACTTCGTGAAACAAAAAGTGTTTCTATGCCAAGTGTCTTGAGACCATAATTGATGGCTTTTGATGCTCCTCCTGTTCCTAAGATAAGAGCCTTAGTATGAAAAGATTCTAAAAGTGGTTCGATAGATCGGGTAAAACCGATAACATCCGAATTGTGTCCTATCAGTTTAAGTTTTCCTTTATTGCGTTCGAATTTGATAACGTTTACAGCTCCTATAGCTGCTGCGTCTGGGGCTAATTCGTTTAAGTAGGGAATGACCTTCTCTTTATAAGGAATTGTAACGTTTAACCCTTCTAGTGTGGGGTTGGATACAATAACTTGTGGAAAATCTTCTATGGTAGGGATTTCGAAGTTTACGTACTCCGCATCGATATTCTCTGACTGAAATTTTTCATTGAAGAAATTCCTGGAGAAAGAATGTCCGAGCGGATAGCCTATCAAACCGAATTTTTTCATAAAAAAGATATTTAAGTTCTTAATTATTTAGTCGCAAAATAAAGTGTGCAGATGCCTAAGGTCAGTCTTTGGAAGTGTACTTGACTAAAACCAGCCTTGCGGATGATACCTTGCATGATTTCTCCTTGTGGAAAGGCTTTGATGGACTGGGGTAAATATGTATAGGCACTGCGGTCTTTAGAGAAAAGTTTTCCCAATGTGGGTATTACAATTTTAGAATAGAGGGCATATAGTTGTTTCATCGGAAACCATTCAGGTTCTGATAATTCTAAAATAACGAGATGTCCTCCTGGTACTAGTACACGATGCATTTCTTGTAATCCTTTATCCAGATTCTCGAAGTTACGTACTCCAAAAGCTACTGTTATGGCATCAAAGCAATTGTCGGTAAAAGAAAGATTAGTACAATCTTCCTTGGCAAAGGATATATGTTCAGAGAATCCGGCTTGCTTAACTTTTTCCCGTCCTATGTTCATCATGCCTTCCGAAATGTCTGTACCTATCAATTCCTGCGGATGAAGCATTGTAAAGGCTTGTATGGCGAAATCTCCTGTGCCGGTAGCTACATCCATGATACGTTGAGGATGATAGGGTTTCAGACAGTTGATAGCCTTGCGCCTCCAGCTTTTATCTATTCCCCATGAGAGTACATGGTTCAGGTTGTCGTAAGCAGGAGCAATGTTGTCGAACATTTTTTCTACTTGTACGGCTTTACTTTCGCTTTCGTTGTAAGGTTTGATTTCTTCTTGTGGATAATGAGGCATAAGTTTAATAAAATAAAGGATTGAAGAATGGAAAAAGAAGAATGAAGAACTTGTTTCTAATAAAGATTCCGTTGTATAGAAAGAATCTTCATTGATTGTTCTTCATTCTCCGTTTTAAAATATTATCCTAAGTATTCAGTAACGTTCTTTTCGATGCGTTCTGCCAATTGATCTGTATCAGCTTTAACGAATGTTTCACCTGTGATGTGCTCATACAATTCAATATAGCGGTCGCTGATAGAAGATACGATTGCCGGAGTCATTTCAGGAACTTTCTGTCCTTCTTTACCCTGGAATCCGTTTGCCATCAACCATTCGCGAACAAATTCTTTTGATAACTGCTTCTGAGGTTCACCGTTTTCAAAACGTTCCTGGTATCCTTCTGAATAGAAATAGCGGCTTGAGTCAGGAGTATGAATTTCGTCCATCAGATAGATTTCTCCATTGTGCTTTCCGAATTCATATTTAGTATCTACAAGGATCAAGCCACGTTCTGCTGCCATCTGTGTACCACGTTCGAACAGAGCCAGTGTATAACGTTCCAGAGTTTCATATTCTTCAGGTGTAGCAAGTCCCTTAGCCAGAATTTCTTCTTTGGAAATATCTTCATCGTGCATACCCATTTCAGCTTTAGTTGTCGGGGTAATGATCGGGTGAGGGAATTTTTCATTTTCACGCATACCTTCCGGCAGACGTACACCACAAATTTCACGAACTCCACTCTTGTAAGCACGCCATGCACTTCCGCACAAATAACCGCGTACAATCATTTCTACAGGGAATCCTTCACACATAACACCTACGGTTACCATAGGGTCGGGAGTAGCTAATTTCCAGTTGGGGCAAATATCTGTCGTTGCATCGAGGAATTTGGCTGCAATCTGATTCAGCATTTGTCCTTTGTAAGGAATACCTTCAGGCAATACTACATCGAATGCAGAAATACGGTCGGTAGCAACCATTACTAACTTTTCATCATTGATGTTGTAAACATCGCGCACTTTGCCGTGATATACACTTTTCTGTCCCGGAAAGTGATAGTCTGTTTTAGTTAAAGCTTTACTCATTTTCTTTCTATATTTAGTAATGAATATATTTTTCTTTACTTACAACTCCAGTTATTGGAGAGAAGGTTTGTCTGTATTTTTCAGGCTTTTCGTTTTCTCTTCAAATTTTTCGTAAGCCTCTACAATACGGGTTACCAGCTTATGGCGTACAATGTCTTTCTTGTTCAGTTCTATGAAGCTGATACCTTTTACACCTTTAAGAATCTTGATAGCCTGTACCAGTCCCGATGTTTGTGATGAGGGAAGGTCTATCTGTGTCATATCCCCTGTAACGATCATTTTGGTATTCATACCCATTCGGGTAAGAAACATCTTGATTTGTTGTGTGGTAGTGTTTTGTGCTTCGTCAAGGATGACAATTGCATCATTTAATGTTCGTCCACGCATGAAAGCAAGAGGAGCAATCTGTATGATGTTCAGCTCCATGTATTCCTTCAGTTTGGCAGCAGGTATCATATCCTGAAGGGCATCGTACAATGGTTGCAGATAAGGGTCTATCTTGTCTTTCATATCTCCAGGCAAGAAACCTAACTTTTCGCCTGCTTCTACTGCCGGACGGCTTAATATGATTTTTTTGATTTCTTTATTCTTAAGAGCACGTACTGCCAATGCGATAGCAGTATACGTTTTACCCGATCCGGCTGGACCGATAGCAAAGATCATGTCATTCTTATCGAATTCTTTTACCAGTTTCAGCTGGTTGGTACTTCGGGGGGTAATGGGTTTTCCGGTGACGCTATATACAATTACATCGCCGGTCTTTTCGATTTGCGGTTTGTTTCCTTTTATGATGTCCAATATCGCTTCTTCGTTCAGCGAATTATAACGTGCGCAATGTTTTTCCAAAGCGAGTATTGCTTCTTCGAATGCACACATTTCTTCTTCATCCCCCATTACTTTTATGACATCTCCGCGTGCCACAATGCGTAACTTGGGGAACAATGCCTTAATCATTTGCATATTGGCATTGTTTACACCGTAAAAAATAACCGGATCAATATCTTCTAATACAATATGTTTTTCGATCATTCAGATTATTTTGATATGCTCGTTTGTTTATTTTTCTGCAAATTTAATCATTCCTTTTTATCTGTACACGATATACGGTAAATTAATTTCTGCTTTCTGCCAGCTGTTTTCTGTCTATCTGTTGTACGATTACCGCAATGTGAGGTGAACTAAGGAAGTTTCTCTTCATGAATTTTTAAAAGACAGCTTTCTTTTTTATCTTTGTGCCCTTGTATTTTCTATGAATTTTGGGAAAAAGATTGACTGGAAACATGAAAAGACTAACAGGAATAACATGTATGATAGCTTTGGTTGCAGCTGGTATATTGGGTAGCTGTGGCCATGAAGACAAGTCTATCAAACTGAATAATCCACGCAATATTCGTGGGGTGGTGAGTTACAAAAGAAGTTTTGGTGATTTAAATGATGTACAGCTGGCTTCTGCACGCCGTATAGGGATACGTCCTATATCCTCGCGTGAAGCAGCAGTCGACTTGGATGGTGATTTAAAAGAGATCGTATCGTGCGAACGCTATGATGTAGATTCCCTGACTCACTCCATACCGTTTCTTGTTCCTCGTGCAGCAGCTTTACTGGATACCCTTGGTATAAATTTTCTGGATTCTCTGGAAAGTAAAGGACTGAACCCTAATAAAATAATCGTAACTTCTGTTTTACGTACTAAGGATGATGTGAAAAAACTGCGTCGTACTAACGGAAATGCGTCGTTGAACTCCTGTCATTTTTATGGTACTACTTTCGATGTAAGCTGGAAACGTTTTACTAAGGTGGAGGATCCAGGCGGACGTCCGATGCAAGATGTGAGCGCCGATACACTGAAACTGGTCCTGTCGGAAGTCTTGCGTGATTTGCGCAAAGCAGAACGCTGCTACGTAAAGTATGAATTGAAGCAGGGATGTTTTCACATAACGACAAGATAATCAGAAATGTTCAGATATTTTATTTATTTAGCTTACGATGGTGCCAATTATCATGGCTGGCAGATTCAGCCAAATGGCAATAGTGTGCAGGAAACATTGACTCGTGCACTTATCACTTTTTTGCGTGATGATGCAATAGAAGTAACTGGTGCCGGAAGAACAGATGCTGGAGTACATGCCCGCCTGATGGTAGCTCATTTTGATATCGAGCGGATGCTGGATTGTGATAGTGTGACAGACAAACTGAATCGTTTACTGCCTCCAGATATATCTGTATATCAGGTTCGCAGGGTAAGACAAGATGCTCATGCCCGTTTTGATGCGACTTATCGCACTTATAAATATTATATCACAACCCGTAAAGATCCCTTCAACCGGAATTATGCCTGGAGAGTTTTTCAGTCATTGGATTTTGATAAGATGAATGAGGCAGCAAAGGTTTTGTTTGAGTATACAGATTTTACCAGCTTCAGTAAATTGCATACAGATGTAAAGACAAACAATTGCCGTATCATGCATGCACGTTGGGAACAGATAGGGGAAGATGAATGGGTATTCACTATTCAAGCCGACCGTTTCTTGCGTAATATGGTTCGTGCCGTAGTTGGTACACTGGTGGAAGTGGGACGAGGTAAACTTACTGTAGAGGGATTCCGTAAGGTAATAGAAGAAAAGAATCGCTGCAGTGCAGGTACATCGGTTCCGGGACATGCCTTATTTCTTGTTGATATTGGCTATCCCGACGACTTGTTTGCTGTTTGTTGAGGCTAATTCTTTTCTGTCAGATATTTCCAGTATCGTACCGGCATGTCTTTTTTATGCTTGACAGGATTCAATCTTTCTTTGATACAGATAGATTTAAAATAGCTTTTCCATAATGTTTGGAAAAGCTTTTCGTTTTTATCCAGCAGACTTTCGTCCAGTTTTCCTGTCTGCAGATGCGTCTGTTTAGGATCTGCAAATGTGATTTCATTTACTTCTTTTCCATCATAATAGTAACCGTAATGTCTTTTTACATCATAAATAAGCCATTTCTGATCGGCAAAACGATCACGAAAATGCCGGATAGTAAGAGGAAACACATCATATAGCGGTTCCATGGCTCCGTAATATATGCCTTCGGTAGTTTTCTGGAAACGCATGAACTGTAAAATGCGGTAACGTTCATCGGCTACTTTTTTCCCTAATTTTGAAATGGTAAGAATATCAGGATCTGCAAAATTAGTTTCTATTGAGCGTGAAGCGTCAGTTATTTTCCGTATATAACGGAATAGCACGATAGCTATGTCGGAAGCTTCCGACAGCCAGCTGTAAGTTAGCATGGAGAGTGCTCCTTTTGATAACTTTTTTTCCAATGATTTCCAGACTCGTTCCGCTTTTTCATCATCAGTTATAACAGTATATGTTTCATCATAAAAAAGAGGGAGAGTGTCTCCCTCTTTTATGATAGAATCGGGGAATTTCTTAAGTCTGTATGCCTCAAATACAGCTGTAAGAAGTCCCTCAAATGTTTTATCGTACTGGAAAATTATCATAGATTCCGGATAGATAGGTGTTATTCGATATCTTCCAGAATGATAGAGTAACTTGCTTCAAAGCTTTTTCCGGGAGCAAGATGCTGCATCCATTCTCTGTCTTTGAATTCTCCTTCATAACCTACTGTGTCACAACGTCCGTACCAGGGTTCGATACATACAAAAGGAACATTGGGATAAGTTGCGCTTGGTGACCATACTGCAACCAGCGGACTGTTGAATTCCAGACTGATGTATGGTTGTTGCTTTTTATCCAGAAGAGTTATTTTTTTCAGCTGGCTATTGTCGAACATGTACGTATCGCATGCAAATGTATCTCGTCTTAATTCCATCAGACCTTCATGCAAGGTCAAGGTATGACGCTGAGGTAGTACACATCCTTTTTCTGCAGGAGAAATATACTCTAATGTTTTGATTTTTTTTCCAAAATCGAGGAATCCTCTTTCATTTGTTTCAGGATTCAGGTCACGGTAGTAAAATGCCGGATGAGCACCTATCTGAAAATGAAGGTCTTTGTCGCCAGTATTTTGTACACTCCACATTACTTCAATACGGTTGCCTTTCAGGCGGTATCCTATTTCGAGCACGAAAGGAAATGGATATACTTTCATTGTCTCTTCGTTGCTTTCTAAGGTATAGATTGCTGCATTTTCTTCCTCGTATGTAAGCTGGAAGTCCATGTCGCGGGCAAATCCGTGTTGTCCTAACGAATATGTTTGTCCTTTATGACGGTAGGTATTATTCCATACTCGTCCTACTATCGGGAACAATACAGGAGAATGACGTCCCCAAAATTGAGGATCGGCTTGCCATAAATACTCGGTTCCGTTTGCATAAATACTTACCAGTTCTGCACCGTGATCGGCAATTTGAATACTGATTTTATCGTTCGACAGGTTTTTCATATATTCTATTTTTTATTGTTAGTTTATTCTTGTTGTTCATTGATTGAAATAGTGTAGTTAAAATCCACTATTCAAAAGTAATGATTTTATAGGATGGTTGTGTATAATTTTTAAACTTATTTTTGTATGTTGATTGTTTTTACATACATTTGTCTTGTTAATCGGGATGAAAGGAAATAAGATGTGTAGATTACACCTTATATTATTATATGTTTGTCTAATATTGTGTACAGGTTGTATTTCCGGCGAAAGAAAAGATGCTCATGTTGTCACCGATGAATGGAAGATAAAGCAGATGGAATTGTTGCTGGAAAATGATCCGGGGACAGCTATGGACAAAATGGATAGTCTGCTGCCTTATCTGAAAGACAGCATGTCTTATTACCGTGGCATTGTGTTTAAGTCGAAAGCTTATATGTTGATGTCACGTATCGGTGATGCATCTCGTATGCTTCGGCAGGCTGGTTCGTTTTGTACTTCTCCTTCTGAAGAAGATAAAAGCGATTTATATGCTTCTGTCTGTAACATGGAGGGAAATATACTGGCGCGTCAGGCAAAGTTTGACTCTGCACGAGTTAAATTTCTTCAGGCATATGAACTTTATATGCATACGGGTAATAAGTTAAAGCGATTCAATGTTATGTTGAATCTGGCCGATGCTTTTCTTCGTGAGGGAGCATGTGATAAAGGAGCTTTGTGGTATCATCGTTCGCTGAGATTGGCTGATTCATTGGGTTTGCCTAAAAGTCAGTGCTTTCCTGTATATTATGGACTGGGACAAGTTTATATGCAGTTGCACGATTTTGAACGGTGTGATTTTTATTTCGACCGTGCTGGAGAGTACTATGATGAAATGAAACCTTATGAAAAAGGTATCTATCTGAATAACAGAGGTAATTCTTATTATTATCGTCAGGATTATAAAACAGCGTTAAAATATTTTCGTCGTTCGTTGGCACATGCCTTGGCGCATCCTGAAATGGAGTATGAGCGTAACTTGACAATGATAAACTTGGGCGAAGTATTTTTGCTGATGAATCAGACCGATTCCGCCTCTTATTATTTGTCAAGATGTCGTGATTTCTTTCAAAAAGAAGATAATAATAGTGCTCTTTATTATATTGATACGCAACTTATTGAACTGGCTCTGAAAGAAGGAAATCTGTCGCTTGCAAAGAAACGTCTGGATGAGGCTGTGGTTCCGGATTTTGTAGAGCCTAACATGGTACATATCCGTAACCGTTATTTGCAACATTATTTTGAGGAAAGTAAAGATTATCGTCGTGCTTACTATTATTTGGTGGAAAATAGCCGGATAGATGATTCTATACGAAGTGAGCGTATAAAAATGCGTACACAGGAAATTGCTATGAAGTATCGTCGTGACAGTATTTTGATGAAAAAAGAAATGCTTATTCAACAGGCAGAAAATAAGGTGCTTCATTTAAATCAGTGGCTGTACGGAGGGGAAATTGTGTTATTGGTATTTATGCTTATTGCTGGAGCATGGATAGCTTATCGAAGTCGCAAGCGGGACAAAGAAGAGTGGATGATGAGAAATGCCATGACGTCTTTGCGACTGAAAAATATTCGTAACCGTATTTCGCCGCATTTTATTTTTAATGTACTGAACAGAGAAATAAGCTCTTTAAAAGATAGAGAAAGTAATCACCGTTTATATGAGCTGGTTAAGTTAATAAGATATAATCTGGAATTGACGGAAAGTCTGGCTGTAACTTTAGCAGAAGAATTGGATTTTGTGAAGACTTATATTGGCCTTGAGGAGCAAGTTTTACAACCGGGATTTGAATTTCATATTGATATAGATCCAGCATTAGACATACATAGGGTGAAGATACCTGTGATGTTATTACAGATCCCTGTTGAAAATGCAGTAAAACATGCTTTAAGTTGTAAGGACGGAATCCGGATGTTGTGGATTGAAGTAAAAAAAGATAAAGATTGTATTAAGGCTTTGGTACGTGATAATGGTGGAGGCTTTAAAGTGAAAAGCAACAGTTACGGAACTGGTACTGGGATGAAAGTGCTGTCGCAGACTATTCAGTTACTGAATTCGTACAACCGTTATCCGTTGATTATGCAAATAAACAATGTTGAGATAAAAGAAAGAGGAGAGTTAGGATGTGAAGTTAAGTTTACTATTCCGCTTGACTATTCATATCTGTTAGGAAGAGCAAAGGATACTAATTTATGGAAAAGGTGTATAGAACAGTTATCATTGATGATGAAGAGAGTGCAATAGATAATTTGTGCTTTGAGTTACAACGTTATTCTTATATTTCGGTAGAGGGTAAAGCAAAGACTGGTACATTAGGATTGAAAATAATAGAGAGAGTTCGTCCTGATTTAGTGTTTTTGGATGTAGAACTACCCGATATGCTGGGTATGGATGTAGTGGCAAGACTGGAGGGCTATGTTTCCTGGAATATGAAAATCGTGTTTTACACTGCACACGACAGATATGTGATTGATGCACTTCGGGCAAAGGCTTTCGATTTTCTTCTAAAGCCAGTAGAACCAGCTGAGCTTCAGACTGTTCTGTCACGTCTGTGTAAACCTGAATATATAGTGCATAACTATATGCCTCCTGTTACTGCGGATGCCGGAAAACCGTTTGTGGTAACAACTCCTACTGGTGACTTACGTTTTTTGCATACTTCTGAAATCGGTTATTTCCGTTATCAGTCTGCGCGGAAGATTTGGGAAGTAGCATTGACCAATGGAACTTTTCTCCCTTTAAAAAGAAATACTACTGCCGAACAGCTTTGTGCATACGATACTGCTTTCACTCAAATACATCAGTCGTATATTATCAATTTACATTATCTTATTATGGTTCAAGATAATCGCTGTATCATGTATCCACCTTTTAATTCTTTGGAAGAACTTGTTGTTTCTAAAAAGTATAAAAAGAAAATGATAGAACGTTTTTATCAACTTTGAGACAAAAATATCTGCTTGAAACAAGTGCAGGATATTCTGTCTAAAATATCAGCATATTTTAGGAAAAACATGCTGATATTTTTTTTAAATTCGTACAATTGTCCGGAATCTTTTATGGGGCACAGAACGAAGTGTATAACGATGATTGGGTGAAAAGTGGCTTGATTGTTTTGTGTTTCAGTTAGTTACGCGAAAACGGTGTGAAAGGCGGATTAAAACGAAACGTTTACATAGGCTTACATTGGGTTTAATTTTAGGGTATGTTGAGGCTTTGATAGTTTACGGATCATTATAATGGGCTTACATACGGCTTACGTGGAGGCAGACATGCGGATGGGCAAATTGATCCGGGAGGCTGAATACCGTTTTTTTATCTCAAAATCAAAAATGATATATATAAATATATTCCAAATATCTATTATTTGGTATATTTGTAGCTGTAAAACGTAATAATATGGCAAAAGTGATACATGTACACCTTCTGCATAGCATAGAGGGCACAAAACGCAAAGACTGGTATTTCAGTAGCATATCGGCCGTTTATACCGTTCTGACAGCTGATCAGGTGGGAGCGACAAAGAATTATCTGCTTCATGCCGGGCTATCCGGGAATGGTACCGTATGCACGAAAAAGGCTATAATAAAGCAATCTACGCTTATTTCTGGTGGTTCTGGGGCAATTACTAAGGAATGATTGCAACAGCGTTGTAAAACTATTAAAATGCCTTTTTATTGGCATGCTTTTATGGGAGGTGTTGAACCTCCTTTTTTTGTGCCTAAAAAGTTGTTTTTGAGCAGTGGGGTTACAGCTGGGGTTACAAAGTGGGGTTACACTTTTAGAAAAGTGGGGTTACAAAAGTGGGTTTTATGGGGGGTTACGGGATATAGGTAAAATACTATAATTATGTTAAAGAGGGCGTTTTTTACTTCGATACACACCCCATAAAAACCATCTATTTTTGATGCATATCTATTTCAGATGCCCATATATCCGGCATTTTAGGGGTACTAAATGCGTCACAGGGAGGGGGAACACCCATATATCTGGAGCAACAGGGATACGCATTGAATTACTCGAGGCGAACGAGGCCACGCACAAGTGCCACGCCGTAGAACTGGTCTTTGGAGAGCTCGAAAGGCTCATAATCGGTGTTGTCGGAAACGATGAGGACATGAAAGTCGTCTGAACCACGACGTATGCGCTTGATGAGTGGTCCCTGCTTAGTATCAAGGACGTAAATCTTATTCCATTGAAAGAACAAATCATCCATTGGCACACGCTGGCAAGCTACGAGGTCGCCTGAATAATAAGTGGGCTGCATAGAATCTCCTTTTACCTGAATCAAAAAGTCGGCACCTTTGAATGCAGGTATAACATATCGTTCGCATTCGTACTCCATAACGGATGTATCGCCTGTGAACGCTCCAGCCATTGCGCTTAAAGGGATAAGTGGAATGCCTTCCTGTACATTCTCGGAAACGTGATGCGCAGGCTCAATCTGTCTTTGGCAACCTACATTATCATTTTTAAGCATGTTCCCCTCCCCAGTCATAAGCCATTCAATACTTACTTGTGGATATGTGGCGAAAAATTTTGTAATTACATCTTCGGTTATTCCTGTTTTGCTCTCTAAAGTACCACGTGAAACCCCTATTTTTGAGTAAAAATCTCGTTTGCTGATACCCAAAGTACCAGCAAACGACAAAATTCTTTGTTTTATTGGCGAAATATTCTGCTCTTTTGCTTGCATAGTGGCGAAATGTTTTGTATCTTTGCAACGTGTTCAATTAAGAACGCGCGGCCAAAGATACAAAATTGGCATGAGAATAACGAATTTTAAGGATTAAAGAGTATGAACGACGAAATCAAAGAATGGAAAACCCAGAGCGTGAAACATAAGATTGCCATGTTGCTGATTATGGATGGTATCAGTTTTAGCTACAACGAGAATGACGGTATCGTTTTTTCTGCACCTGAATCTTATGTAGAACGAATGAAGGAAAGACTGGTGAACTGCTACGGATGCAGTTTGAAACCTGTTATATATGAATACTAAAACGATTAAAATATGGAAGAGACACTATTGAGAAAGGTGAAACCTGAAACGCTGGAAAGCTTTTTGAGTACGATTTGCAATGTAATTGATGAAATTAGAGAGGCTGTACCAAATAAAGAAGAGCAATTTCGTGATGAATCATATACTGCTTGCCTTATGATGAATTACAATGTCATTCAGGCCTTAAAGTGGCATGAATTAAAGAAACAAGAAGGCAAAGAGATTGCCGGATAACTGACAGCCCGGAAAGACGGGTTGGAAAGGGCGGCTGGCACGGCCGGAAAATTGGAAAGCGAAAACGAATATAGAAGACAGCCGACGGGGTTCGATTCCCCGCGCCCTACTAAGTTTAACAACTAAAATGAGTGAGATATGAAAAAGTACATTCACATCAAAAGAGAAGACCGCGAATTTATCGCGAAGGCGTTTGGAATAACCGAACGCAGCGTTTTCAACGCAATACGGTTTGATGACAGACGAGGTGAAACAGAATTAGCCCGGAAAGTACGCAAATTGGCAATGGAGCGCGGAGGGATCGTTATGGTGGAAATACCTGAAATTGAAACTTTGCATGATGCAGACGGCTATATGCGCCAGTATTTACCCAACGATGTATTATTGGAGTTCTCTCGTGAGGATGGCGGATGTGATGTATTCCATAAAGGCATGAAGGTTCGCCATTATGAGAATGTACTGGTAAAGGATATTCCAGAAATTCAAAATTGGGCATCGACTTTAAGATAAGAGGAGGCGGATATGGAATATTACGGCAACAAACTATGCATTTCGGCGCGGGAGCTTGTGGATGGTGGCATTATGACCCTTCCAAACTACAAGCAACTGTCAGCGCGCGGACGTATCGATGTGGTGCGTCGTGGTGGCGGTGCGTCGGGAAGCTATGCCTTGGTTGCTGTCGATAGTCTGCCCACCGCTTACAAAGAAAAGGTCGATGAGGTCTATCCTGGAGGTAATGAAGTCCGGTTGCGTGGCTGGATCATATCGAATTATGAACTTGACCAGGCGGCAGTCGTATTCTTTACGAACTGGGCTGCCAACCAACACAGTGACAAAGCGACAGCGGAACTTGCCCGGAAATATGCGGTGAATGCCTCTGTGCTGAACACCTGTATCAAACTGTACAACAGAAGCCGTGACTACCGCAAGCTGATGGGCGAAAAATACAACTGGGACATGATGTCAACGACCATTGAAACATTGCGTGAAGAATTTGGGCATGACCTACCGGCAAGTACCCTTCGTTTCAGGAAAAAAGTAAACGAATACAAGCAATATGGTTATGAGTGCCTCATCAGCGGAAAATTCGGCAATCAGTGTGCAAGAAAGGTTGACTATAAGACAGAACGGCTGATTCTAAGCCTTGCCGCACAGGAAAACAAGCCTTTCAACACCAATGTGCATGAGATGTATCTTTCGTTCGTTTGTGGTGAGCTTGAGTGTTGGGATCTTGATACCGGTGAGGTGTTCAATCCTGACGATTGGACAGACAAGAACGGAGAACCAAAATCATTGAGCGAAAGCACCATCAACAACGTACTGAACAAGCCTAATAACAAGCTACTCCTTGAGCATGCCCTTTCCGGATATACGACCTTCATGCACGAGCAGATGCCACACGTGCATCGTCATAACGGAGAGTTCAGCTTGTCGCAGATAACCATGGATGACGTGGACTTAACACGCAAGCTAAAAGATACCAAGCAACGCATACATGCGTACTATGCTTATGATGTGGTAAGCCAATGTGTGATAGGTGCCAGTTATGGAAGAAAAAAAGACCAGATGCTTGTCGTAGAGTGTTTCCGTGACATGTTCCGGCTCATTGAGCGAAACGGTTGGGGAATACCGGCCGGTATTGAGGTTGAAAACCACTTGATGAGTGAATATAAAGAGGGATTTTTACAAGCCGGTGTAGCATTCAATTTCGTCCATTTCTGCGCTCCGCAAAATTCTCAGGAAAAATATGCAGAACCTTTGAATGGAGCCAAGAAACGCAGCATCATCCATAAGAACCATGCCGGTATCGGCCGTTTCTACGGGAAAGGCAAATGGCGCGTGGAAAGCAAGAAAGTAAGTGACGAATACAATGACACCTACGAGGATGCCGCATATTTCAGTTATGAGCAGTTGGTCGCAGATGACAGGAAAGACAATGCCGAATGGAATAACAGCTTGCATCCAAACCAGAAAAAATATCCCGGTATGACACGTTGGGATGTTTTGGTGGCAAACATAAACCCGACACTTCGCCAGTATGACAAACTGACCTTAAGCCGCTATATTGGCGAGCGTGTAGAGACAAGCATCCGGCGAAACTCCACAGTGCGTGTGGCTTATGAAGACTGGTGGCTCAGTAACACTTCTGTCCTTGAACGTCTGGAAACGAACAACTATAAGGTGACCGCTTATTATTTACCGGACGAAAACGGACAACCACAGGATGTATATATTTTCCAAGGGGACCGGTTTATAGACAAAGTAGAAAAGGTTGAAACTTATAACCGTGTAATTGCGGAACAAACAGAGGAAGATGTGGTGAACTATGTTGAACAGCAAAAGAAAATCAGCAGTTTCGGCAAATATGTCCGTGACAACGCCATTGGAAAGGTTGGCGTGGCGAAGGTACAGCCGGAAGAAGAAAAGCCAATAGAAAGCCTCGAATTGCCCTCTGTGGCGAACATAAATGAGCCGGACGAGTGGATGCCGGATGTAAGCAACACCCGAACAGCATTAGAAGACTTTTAGAATAACATTATAACAGCGTCAGATTATGATTACAGAAGCGCAGAAAAAACGAATTATGGAGGCGATTGCCGCCAATCGTGGCAATTATCCAAGTGACGCCAAACATGCCGCCTCCCTTGGCATCACTACTTCGGTGTACAGTGCCGTTAAAAACGGGCAGACCGATAAAGTGCTTAGTGATGCAAACTGGATAGGAATTGCCCGCAGGTTGGGCGTGAACCTGCGCGGCGAAATGGAATGGAAAGCTGCAAAGACAGCCACATTCGAGTATATTACCGCCCAGCTGGAATTTTCACAGCAGTCGAGTCTCTCGGCTATCCTTTGTGATATTCCGAACATCGGCAAGACGTTCACGGCGCGATATTACGTGCAGAACCACAAAAACGCTGTGTACATAGACTGTTCACAGGTAAAAACAAAATTGAAGCTGGTGCGTAAAATTGCCGCAGAGTTCGGTGTTGACAGCAAGGGACGTTATTCAGATGTTTACGAGGATCTTGTATATTACCTCCGGTCTATTGATAATCCACTCATTATTCTGGATGAAGCTGGCGACTTACAGTATGAGGCTTTCCTGGAGCTGAAGGCTTTGTGGAATGCTACCGAACGATGCTGTGCGTGGTATATGATGGGCGCGGATGGTCTGAAGGAAAAAATAAACCGTTCGATAGAATGTAAGAAGGTCGGATATACCGAAATGCTTAGTCGTTATGGCGACCGATACAGCAAGGTTACCCCGGATGACGGAAAAGAACGTGAGGCATTCCTGACTACTCAAGCACGGATTGTGGCAAAGGTGAACGCTCCTGAAGGTGCAGATATCGCACAGATTGTACGCAAGACACGGGGTGGATTAAGGAGAGTCTATACAGAAATTGAGAAACTAAAAATGGCAACAGTATGATGACAAAAATTGTGTTAGAGGATAAAGGTCAAGATTTGTTATGGTTAAGAGTTAATGAAGGTGGGCTTGTAGAAGAAGCAGGACCGTTTCAGAATGAAATCTGGAAAGGTTCATACATCCCTATTTGGCTTGTTTGTGTTGGCCAGTTGCTTCCTATACATCATTATCCTCATATCATACATGGTTTCCTAAAATATAAAGTCAAATCAATAAAAAAAGAACAATGATGACAAAAATAGAAATGCAGACAATGGATGCTGTTATCGGCATCCATCGTGAAATAAAAAAAGCAAACGAGACAGACTGGGAGAAAAGGCGATATGAGATAGCAAAGGAACTTTTCTTACATGGAGTAAAAACTTCTCTTAATTCTGTCGAAAATGATGCAGAAAACGCCGTTAAATGGGCGGATTTATTCATCTCTAAATTGAAAAAAGAGAGGTAAGTCATGAAACGTGCGTACAGTCCAAAAGAAATAGCGGCCATGAAATGGGTGACGCTGCCGTGGGGCGAGAAATGGAGTGCCCCATTTGGATTCCCGGCAGAGAACGCATCTTGGTTCATTAGCGGTGCCAGTGCCAGCGGTAAGAGTTCATTCGTGATGCAGCTTGCCAAGGAACTGTGCAATTATGGGCTGGTATTGTATATGAGCTATGAGGAAAAGGTAAATCAGAGCTTTCAAAAGCGCATGGGGTATCTGGGCATGAATGAAGTACAAGGCAAGTTTCGGGTGGCAACAGATGATACATACGATGAACTCGTTAGTAGGTTGAAAAAGCCTAAATCTCCAAAGTTTATCATTATTGACTCATTCCAAGTTGCAGATTGGGATTATCCCCATGCGGTTGAACTGATGGAACAATTTCCGAAAAAATGTTTTATCTGGATCAGTCAGGAAAAGAAAAGTCAGCCGATGGGGGCTGGTGCAGTTCGTCTGAAATATATATGTGACATGAAAATACGTGTAGTCGGATACAAGGCATATTGCCAAGGCCGAGCTATCGGTGAAGCCGGAAGCTATTATGTCGTGTGGGAAGACGGTATTATACAAACAAGTAACAACTTATCAAAACAAGAATGATATGGGAAACGGGAAAGTTTATATCAGCGGGGCTATTGCCCATTATGATTTGGAAGAACGTCGCCAGGCATTTGATCAGGCCGAACGTTTCTTGAGTCTGAAAGGCTACAGCCCGGTAAATCCGTTTAAGAACGGGTTGCCGGATGAGGCACACTGGAGAGAGCACATGCGGGCTGACATTGCCTTATTGCTCGGTTGTGATTTTATTTATATGCTGCAGGGTTGGGAATTATCAAAGGGGGCAAAGCTGGAGCTTGACGTGGCCAGTTCATGCGGTATTAAGGTGTTGTTTGAATAAATGGTAAAAGTATGTTGGAGTTTCATTTTATACAAACTGGGAAAACAGCAGGGGACGAAACGGCTCCATACGCAGTCTCTCTGAATAAAGAATGCACTGTGGGTGAGTTTATCGATTGTGTTCTAAAACGAAAAGAATGGGGGTATATAGGTATAAAAAGTTACGGACATATATTCGGATCCCCGAACTGTGAGTACCAAGGTGATAAAATTATAAAAACAGAATTTACAAATGAAGATCTTTCCCGAATGGTGTCAACTGTTTCAGCATCTGGCGGATGGTCAAGGATGGATTATTTGATAACATTAAAATAGAATAACATGGCACAAGAAGTAACCAATTTCGCAAGGTTCTATGCCTCGTTCAACAAGTTAGCCTATCGAGGTGACCGGGAAGAATTCAAAAAGAGCATTGTACTACAGTACACGTGCAAGCGCACGGACAGTCTGCGAGAAATGACCCGAAAGGAATATAATACCTGTTGTGATGCTTTGGAAAAATTAACCGGGAAAGATGAGTGGCGACAGAAAATGCGCGAAGAATTACGTTACCGCCGGAGTGTCTGCCTGAAGCTGATGCAGAAGTTGGGTATTGATACCTCTGATTGGGCACGCATCAATGATTTCTGCAAACATCCCAGAATAGCCGGAAAACCGTTTGGGAAAATTAGCGCAGAGGAATTGGAACAACTTGCCGTCAAGCTGCGCAGCATTCAACGCAAAGGCGGTTTGAAAGAAAAACAAGAACAGAAAGTTAAACCGGCGGTCGGTATAGGGTATGTCCTGATAGACCCGAACGCCCCAAAATGTTAAATGATATGGACAGTAAATCAGAACAAGCGTTAAAGGAGCTGGCAACCCAAGCCAAAGAAGCCACTATGAACATGGAACGTGAAGAAGCAGCTGAATTTTTCGACCGGCTTGCAGACTGGGCATACACCCAGCATGAAGCCTGTCTGATAGACCCGGAACTTGAGATGCAAGACTATGACAATGAAGAATAAGACAATTTCAAACCATTAAAAACTAAAATTATGGCAAAAAGAGAAAAGAAGGTGATTATCACCGGTGTAACAAGAGAAGTGGCAGATGAAGCGTTTGCCGTCTATGCAAAAGCAGATGCCCAGAGTGCGAAAATTACGGCAGAAATCGAACTGCAGTGTGCGAAGATCCGCGAAAAGTATGCCAGTAAACTTGCCGAGCTTGAGGATGAAAAGGCAAAGGCCTTTGATACATTACAAGCCTATGCAACAGAGAACCAGACAGAACTATTCACTAAAAAGAAAAGCCTGGAGATGGCGCACGGCGTGATAGGTTTCCGTACCGGTACTCCGAAACTGAAAACACTGAAGGGCTTTACCTGGGCGAGCGCATTACAGCTGGTAAAAGAGTTCCTTCCCGGATATGTGCGACAGACAGAGGAGATAGCCAAGGACAAGCTGCTCGCTGACCGTGATACGGAAGATATGTTACCACAGATGGCTAAATGTGGAATTCAGGTAGCTCAAGACGAGACTTTTTATGTAGAACCAAAGAAAGAAGACGCAGCATGAAAAATCATGTAACAAAAGAACCCAAAATTGCCCTTTGCCGTAAATGCCACGGCAAGGGCGTGCTCATTTCGGGACGCTTCATAAAAAAGACAGAAGTATGCCCGCAGTGTGAAGGAAGTGGCCGTGTGACGGTAAGTTGCGAAATGACGCTTGACATCCGTCCTTATAAGCCAAAAGTAGAACAGGTTATGGATTGACAGTATCAAAATATGGGGAATCGACATGGTGTAAGTTATCAGAAACGTGTCGCTGACATCAACAGGATATATGACCTTTACGTCAAGAAAGGTGTCCCGAACAGGGAAATATGGCGAAGGTACATATATCCTGTGTATGGTATCAGCGAGAGGACTTTTTATAACATATTGAAGGCCTCCGCCAACCCCAAAAACGAAATGCCAGAAGATACCCAGCTATATTTTAAGTTTGATAACGAACAGAATGGATAAGAACACAAAGAGTATTATACGCCGGATTTTGTCTGATATCCGGGTGGAGCTTGGCGATGAGTTTGACAGGAACTTCGAACGTCAGGCTTTTTTTAATGATGCCTGGGCACGAAGGAAAAGCCCGACACGTCCGGGCGGTACGATATTGGTGGATACAGGCACACTCCGGCGTAGTGTACGGAGCCGTACAACAGATGACAGTATAACGTTCTATACCGACTTGCCGTATGCAGCCATCCACAATGACGGAGGAGAGATAGTGGTGACTGAGAAAATGAAGCGTTTTTTCTGGCACAAATATTATGAGGCCACCGGAAGTTTCGGGCGGAAAAAGAATGGTGAACGGCGGAATGACAAGAGGACGCGCCAGCTTTCCACAGAGGCCGATTTCTGGCGTTTTATGGCCCTCAAACGTGCCGGGACTACCATTCGCATACCTCGGCGAAGATTCCTCGGTACAGGGCCTGAAGTTGAGGGTATTGTGCGTGAGATAATTGAAGAGAATCTGAACGATTATTTTGATATGGATTTTAGCATAGAAAGGAAATGAGAAAGGAAGTATACCAAATGTTGTGCGACCGTCTGAAAGAGGTCGGCGGCGGTGCCATTAAGCACATTGATTTATGGAACCATAATGTAGAATTTATCGAGCAGGAGGAGAATTGGGCACGACCGGCGGTGTTCGTGGAATTCCGGCCCATCAGGTGGAACGCTATCGTGCCGGGAATGGAATATCGTGCGGAGCCGGAAATCGCTTTGCATGTAGTAACCGACTGGGCTGGTAGTATGAGTGACGACAGCCTATTCAAGGAAGAAAGCCTGGAAGTGTTCGACCTGCTTGAGGAAATACACGAAACCCTTAGCTGCATGGAGGGGGAGACCTTTAAGGAATTTGACCTGGTGGAAAGCGACACCAACCATAATCACGAAGATATTGTGGAGAATATTGAAATTTATAGATGTGTTGTTTTCCGCTCCTTGGAAAAATAAATACCTTTGTAGCAAAAAATATTTTATGAAGTGGAATATAAGTTTTTTAATTTTAATTTTGTTCTTATGCTCATGTCACGAGGATATAGAATTGCCTCCAATAGAAAATGATTATCGTGTAATATTTCGTAATGAATCGCATGCAAATATCTATATCCAAAGTCAACAATTAACTTCACCTTTAATAGAGTTGTCTTCCATGGAAGAAAGCGACACCATATATTCGTCTAACAATAAGATAGAAATAAAATGGTTTGGAGAAGGTACCTATTATAAGACATGTGTTAAGGATTTTCTTCTGAAAAAGGATGATGTTTCAAAGATAATTTTAAGTGAAACAGAATAAATTAAAAAAGGCAGTACATTGGTAATACAATACACTGCCTTTTTACTTTCATTTAATTAATAAACATCCATGAGGCACATGCTATTACCCCGCCAATCACAGTAAAAATCCAATCTAACCAATCCCAAGGACACCCATGTAGTTTATCCTTTAATTCAAGACACGATGCGGCAACAGCGGATGAATATAATGCCCCAAAAGAAGAGCATGCACATAATCCAACTAAAAAGCCCCCAACAAGATGCTTCCATCGGTTACTTTCTTTCAAAAAAGAGATAATTTTGTTCATAATGAATTTGTTTTGATAAATTGTTTGTATATTTGCAATCCAAGCACTGAAGGAATGGAAACCTGGCATTTTAGTCCTAAGCTCCGCCTGAAGTGCTTTTTTATTTTTCTATGTCGTTAACGGAATATAAGAAGTAGCTTTCCTGTATATATCCGCTTTTTTGTTTCCACACCTTTTTTGCTACGTTCAACCTTATTTTTTTACCCCTGACGATTGCTTCATAATAGAAGAACCGCTCAATTCCATCGTTACGCTGGTGTGTCAATGGTGACGATTCAATGAATTCAGCAGCCGCCAACACCTTGTCAAGTGTGGCGAGGTCATCTTTCGTCAAAACAGATGAACGTCCGAAGGTATCACTGAACAGATGCTTGTTGCCATAAATAGTGAAGCCAACCCGGATATCCCGATTTTCGGTTTTAAGTATTACGGACTTCTTAAGCAAAGGTTCCATCGTATGAAGGTAGTGCGTCCTCTCTATTGCCCTTTCCGATTTAGTTTTGTCCGCTACGCATTTCTGCAATAACTGACATGCCTGGCACAGCTCGTTGTCTGGTATGAACGCCTTGGAAAGTTTAACCTTTCCTTTGGCTATATCGCAGTCCCGGCATCGGCTGGTAGTGTACGGATTGTAGTCCGGTACGGATTTTTCCTGTTTTCCGGGATTGAAACGGAACATCCCTTTCGTATCATACTGCAGGGCTTCCTCTCCGAGTGCCATTGCTTCATCGTGCGGTGTAGCCGGATAACGCGACTTGCGAACCTGGACTACAGTACAACGGCAATTCCATCCGTTTGGCGGGTAGTATTCTTCCCAGAACGAGTCCGTGATAGGCAAGGTAACACCATGCAATACGGCATGTTCCGGACGCACCTTTCCGTCGTTAGCCGTGCGGTACTGCAGATAGTATCGGTCACCATCTTGCATAAAAGATTCCCACTTGGCAGCCATTTCAGCAGAGGACTGTACGAAATTGTATTCCGAACGAAGGTAATTGGAATTGTAAGTGTCGTCAATGCTTTGCACGTCTTTCAAGAAGCGTTCGAATGTCTTTCTATTGCCGTTCTCATCCAATAAGGACGGGAACGACTCGTTGAGTTCATGAAAAGCCTTCATGCCCGAAAAGACATAATTCGACCGGCTGAGTCTTTTCCTCATTATGTCCGACATTTCCACTTGCTGGAAAGAGTTATTCAATGTATCTGCGTGCAGACCGATGAATTCCTGTGCTGCCGGTTCTGCCAGAATGCCGATGCGTAGCGATGCCCCTTCTTCTTTATAAAGAGCACGCATCATTCCTTGAAAAGCTGACTTGAGCTTTTCCTTAAGCTCTGATGGGATATCGCCATCGGCAGACAGATGCGAACTGCTTCCAAGCAAAATGGAATAGCGGCTGTGCAGCCCCGAATAATCATCGGGGCTTAATCGAAAAAAGGCCGTGCATTTTTTTGCCTGTTCTTGTCATCATCATCTTCTTTACCCTTCTTTCCAATAAGGGAAGTCCCGGAATTACGTCTTTCACCTACCGGCATATTATATTTTTCGGCAAAATATTTCGGGTCAACTTCATAACGGTCCGCCACCATCGTTTCGAAGGATACCTGTTGCTCCGGTGTGTAATCCACTGAATCGTCCCATTCAAAGCGTAGTCCTTTAATCGGAAACCCGTGCTTTACCATGCGTGGTATGAGCTGATTATTCACGATGTTGGCCAGCATGGTGCGGTCATCGTCAACAAGGTTTTCGAATACCTCAAGGTGTGTCTGCGACTGGGACAGACTGGAGCCGTCCTCGATTGTCATAGTCTGGCCGATGATGAGCTTGGAAAGTTCGGAGTTCGCCCTGTCCACACGCTTGTCGTACACATTAAAGGCATCACCCTTGGTGCTTTCTACGACCTCGATTTCAGTACCTTCCTGGAATACTCCCCAAAGGCTCGCGCCCATACTGTCCATCATCTTTTCCATCTTGGCAAGTTCTTTCTCATCGCGTGTAGTAGTCTTTGCAATACGCATTGGCATACCGAATATTTCTGCAAATGTGTCCCAGAACGCCAATGCATTCTTTTTCGGTATGGTCTGAGTAGCCGCCTTAAGGAATTTACCGAGGTCGTCAGGCTCTCCTGCTTCGATTAGCCAGTCCGTAAACGGAGGCTTGCGGTATTCAATGCCGGTCGTCCAATCCTGTCCAAGGTCAGTTATAACCCTGCCATATTCAGGAATTACATGCTTGCGCGGAATGAGTTTTACACCGTCGTAACATATACACCCGTCTCCGTCAGTAACGACCTCCCCCAGTTCAATCAGCGAGTGCCCCCAATAGACAGAATCAAGCGACAGCTTCATCAGCTGGCGGAACCATGCCTGGTTGAAGTAATGAGCCGCATCCTCTGATTCTTTACCGTCCGGTCCTACAATCTTGAAAGACCGTGACATGACAAAACCTTTGCGTTGATCAATACATCCGGACAGATGCAAGTCAGCATCCACATCGCGGTATATATCGTAAAGTAACTGACGGTTAGGGCTGTCTATGTTTATTGCCAGTTGCCAGGCATTACGCCAATCCTGGATATCCTTACGTGTCAATGCATCGGTTGTCCGTTGTAGTTCGACAACCATCTTTTTTATTTTCTTACGGTCACCTTCTTTTGAAAGGTTGAAGTCCCCATATTTTGTATGCAGCACCCGACCATCATGGCCTGTGAAGTATTGTCTTATATCCTTCAATATTCCCATAATCCTACCAGTTATAACGTTGTTTTTTCTGACAGCCATAGATGAATGTACCGTTTACCGGCTGTCCTTCTTCGTCCAAGACAACCGGCAAATCCGGGATTATCTTTCCAGACTGCACCCCCTCCAGCCACTTAATGGCTCTTTCGTAACGTTCCTTCCGTATCTCCATGCCCATTTTTTGTGGCAAGGAAGCCGCCATGTGATAAAGTGCTATATCACAGCAGTACATAACTACGAGCTTATTGCGTACACCCCCCTCAGCGGAGAATATGGCCGTGCAGTCATATTTCGGGCGCAAATACCCGGCTATTTCCTCCTGTGCCTCCATTTCGGCATTGGTACGGTTCTCCGTACTGACTTGTGAAACCACCTTCAATGCGTTTTCTCCGATGACCACTTTATAATCCTCATCTGTAATGAACATAAGTACCTCCTTTCAGTGCGTTACGAACAGGGCGCGTTTTTCAATGTCCTGTACGGTTATCCCCTTGCGAAAGCGGTGGCGTGCCACCAGTTCCTTAATGGTTTTTTTAGGAACGACTTTCAACCGGCCGTTCAGATAAATCACATAAAACTTCATGCCGTATAGTTTTGAAAGTTTTATTGCCCTTTTTACGGCACGCCTGTATTTCCAGGCGAACAAACAATCTTTTATCAATTTGAACATATCACCAACTGTTTTTAGAGGAATGGCGTCTTAATCCAAGCCTCGGTTTATAAATCTGTTGTCTTGTATGCTTTTGAAGAATCCAGATGGCCCCTTCGTCTGCATCCGGAGCATCATCATGTACACGGCTGCCACGTTCCAGGGCAAGCGTCTGCTCTATTCCGACCTGCATATCCGGGGTATCCTTCAATGCCTCGTTGTACCAAACGAACCCACGCTCCCACAAAGGCGAAACTGCCTCGATACGCTGGAGCTTCTCTGGCTTCTTGCGCATATCCGGCATGATGGGCAACTGGTAGCCCCGACGGTTGCCCTCCTCGGTGAACTCGTCCAGTATGATGTCCTGCATGAAGTTCGCCTCCATGAAAAATAGGATGGCCGCCTTGTCGCGTGTACGTTCGTGCAGGTCGTAAAGCCACCGCACCATACCGGTCACAGTGTCCTGTCGCACATAACAGTCAATAAGGTGGAGTTCGGAACCGGTCTTTCCCCACAGGCGCGATGCCTTGTAGTCGTTGGCCGTGGTGGACTTGAACGAGGGGTCGGTGTAGCACACAAGTTGGTCATACTTTTCGAGTGGCAGCACCTTCTTGAAACGTATCCAGTCGTGGCGGAATATGGTGCCGTCCTTGATTGGGTTGTGCATCATTTCTTTCTCCCACGCCCGGTATCCCACGAAATCACGATATTCCTGCGCCTCTTCTTTCGTCCATTTCTCTTTCCATACAGGATTGCCATCCCTGTCCACGGCTTTTATTTCGGAAACATATACGCCTTTGGTGGAGGCAATATTGGCCAGTACGGAAGTCTTGGATATGAGGTTCCCTACCATAATGAAACGGCCACGTCCTACATCCAACGCCCCGAATAGGGCTTCCTTTACCCAATCCGTGAGGTCCTTGACGCGCTTCTCGTTGCGGCAAAGTTCGTCATCGTCAAGGTCGTCGATTACAATATAGTCCGGACGCGCTTCACGTTCACGCAGACCACGAGGTGACTGCCCACGTCCGCAGGCCAGGAACTTCACACCGGACTGTGATGTGAATTCGCCTTCCTGCCAGTCGCCCACACTTTTTTGCTCCCCGAAGTCTGCAAGGATACGATTGTTGAATTCCAGTTCTGCCTGTATGTCCGAGAGCAGACGAATAGCACTGTCCTCGCTTTTACCAACCACGACCATGAAGTTGATGAGCCGTTTGGGTTGGAACATCAACCATAGTGGCATGAATATGTCAAAGTGTGTGGACTTTGCATGACCTCTCGGCCATTTGAATACAGCTTTCAGATTCGGGGTATTCTTCACCTTGGTAGCAGCCGTGTTATGGAACGGAGCGTTGTGTATTGTACGGATGACTTCACCGGTTACCTTATCGCGCAACTGGAGAAAATGCGGAAAGTAATATTCACAGAAGGCGGCATAATCCTTCTGCAAACGTCTGATGCGTTTGTCTTTTTCAACCGGTGTTTCTTTTGCCAGCAGTGCTGTATCGGTGATGGACTGGATGTGCTTACAATGCTCCTGCCATTCCGCATACCTTTGTTTTATTTCCGCTTGAGTAGCCATAAATTACCTCCCCAGACTTGCGCCCATGCTTTCGACTATATACTTGTCCTGATACTTGTTAATGGCCTTGATGAGGTCCGGAGTAAGTTCCGGGTCTGTCTGAGCCCTGTGTTCAAGCCATTTGGAAAAGGCCATAAAAACCTCAATGGCATCAACGACGTTGGCCTTCTTGTCGAGCTTTTCTATTACCGATGACAATTTGGCCAGCTTGTCCCCAAGACCGGCAATAAGACTGGCATCTTTGGACTCATTCACCTGTTCGATAAGTGTATCAATAGTCAACAATAATTTGTTGACCAGTTCCGGTCGGGTAATGCTTTTTGCCGCTCTCGCCTCTTTCCAGCCCTCAGCTGAGCACCATTTGGAAACGGTGACACGTGAGACACCTATCTTGTCGGCAATCTCAGTCTGTTCCATCCCGGAAAGGTATAGAGCCCTTCCGAGCGACTTTTTCTTTTCAATGTCTGCTTTCTTCATATCTTGTAAAATGTTGAATACGTGCTGTATTTTACAGCAAAGTTGCATTGTTTCAGGCTGAGTGCAAAAAAGATAGGAAATGGTTGCATAGAAGTGTGCAACCGTTTCACACTTTTTTGGCGGCCAGTCTTTTGCTCTGTAATATTGCAGCGTAAAACGCAAAAAGCGAAAGCAAAATGAATGGTAAAAGAGTACGAATATCAAATGACAGCCTGAACAGCTACGGTTCCCGTGTACTGACTGAAGGTATGAATGTGGAACAATACCAGCGCAACCCTGTATTGCTGTACATGCATGAGCGCGGCAATGTCATAGGTTTTGTAAAAGACCTGAAAGTGGAGGATGGCGAGGTTACCGGGGAACTGGTGTTTGATGAAGCCACCGAACTGTCGAAACGTTGCAAGAAACAGTATGAGTTCGGGAGTCTGCGCATGGTAAGTGTCGGTATAGACATTCTTGAACTGAGTGATGCAGATGAGCATCTGGTGCAAGGACAGACCCGGCCGACCGTAACAAAAAGCAAGCTGTTTGAAGTTTCATTGGTGGACATAGGTTCCAATGATGACGCCATTGTCCTGAAAAAGAATGGTACAGTGATAAATCTCGGTAAGGATGGTGAATGCCTCCTTCCATTGTTGAACAATAAACCTCAAAAATCAAAAGACATGGATCAGAAAATTATTGCCCTGCAGTTGGGCTTGCCGGAAACGGCGGACGAGACGGCTATCAGTACAAAAATTGCTGAACTTAAGGCCTCCAAGGATAATGAAGAGAAACTGCGAAAAGAAAATGAGACCTTGCAACTTGGCCGTATTACATCGGTTGTAGAAAAAGCCATCGCAGAGAAGCGAATCGGGGCAGACAAGAAAGAGCAGTTTGTGGAACTGGGCAAAAAGGTCGGTGTGGAAGACCTGGAAAAGACCTTTGAAGCCATGTCACCGCAAGTAAAGCTGAGCGCAGTAATCGGACATCAGGGAGGCGCATCAACCGTAACGACGGCCACTTATAAGAAATTGAGTGAAGTACCGTCGGATAAACTTGAAGAAATGCGCGAGAAACAGCCGGAAGAATACAAACGACTGTATAAGGCCGAGTATGGCATGGAGTGTGAAATCTGAATGTAAAACCCTATAAAACAAAAAAACAATGAAAAAGAAAACTTTTATGTTGCTGGCTGCCGTCCTGTTCAACTGTCTGACAGGCGGCATGCTGGCGGTAGCTGCCGGAATTTCTCCTGTCACAGGGGCGGTCGGTATGAATGCAGTGGCCGCTCTGTTTGGTGATGCAATGCCGTCAGGCGTGCTTCGTGCCGGAGTGTATAAGGAAATCTGGACCGGTGAAATGGTGAAAGCATTACGTGGCCTGCTGGAGGGAACATGGCTTGACGGAATCCCTGATAGTTCATCCTTAGTGAATAATGATGTCATTCATCTGGTTGATGTTGGTGTAGACCCGGATGTTCTTGTCAACAATACGACATATCCCATCCCATTACAGGCATTGGACGACAGTGATATAGCCATTGAACTGGATAAGTTCCAGACCAAGGTGACCCCTATTACAGACGATGAGCTGTATGCTATCAGCTACGACAAAATGTCGAGAGTAAAAGAAAGCCATTCAAATGCCATCAATGATGCAAAGTTTGCCAAGGCAGCCCACGCATTGTGCGCTTCCAAAAATACAACTAAGACTCCAGTACTGGTCACTACCGGGGAACGTGTCGAGGAAACAGGACGTTTACGTCTTACTCCTTCGGATTTGGTTCGAATGAAAGCATCATTGGATGACCTTAAAGTTCCTGCTGACAGACGCCGCCTGGTATTGTGCAGTGACCATGTAAATGACTTGTTGATGGCAGACCAGAAATTCAAGGAGCAATACAATATAAACCAAACAGAAGGAAAAATTGGTCGTTTGTATGGCTTTGACATTTATGAATTTGGTAATAACCCTCTGTATGATACATCCGGCAACAAGAAGACTGTTGGAGCAACTGCAGAGACTGGAGAATTCCAGTGTTCGTTTGCCTTCTATACGCACCGCGTGTTCAAAGCTACCGGCTCGACAAAGATGTACTACAGCGCAGCAGAGACAGATCCGGAATATCAGCGTAACAAAATAAACTTCCGTCATTACTTTATCTGCATGTTTAAGAAAGCAGACGCAGGTGTTGTTATGACCAGTGGATATAAAGCTGAATAACAATGAGGAAATTGAAATATTTAGTCTTACACTGTACAGCCACGCCAGAAGGCCGTGAAGTAACTTCTGATGAGATACGAGCATGGCACACCGGCCCGGTAAGCAAGGGCGGGCGTGGCTGGAAACAGGTAGGCTATACGGATATGATACATCTTGATGGAACGGTAGAACGTCTTGTTGATAATAACGAGGATGCGAATGTTGACAACTGGGAAATAACCAATGGGGTTGCCGGATATAATTCCGTGTCACGTCATGTGGTTTATGCAGGAGGTGTCGCAAAGGACGGTAAGACGCCTAAAGACACCCGTACATCCGAACAGTTGAAAGCAATGGAAGCATACGTGAAGGACTTTCACAAACGCTTTCCTGATATCCGCATTGTCGGACATAATCAGCTTGCGGCAAAGGCATGTCCGAGTTTTGATGTGCCAAAGTGGTTAAAATCAATAGGTATCAAACAGTAAAATGTTATAAAGATGGAGCTCAGTGAAATTATCAATTTCGTACTGGGTGGCACCCTCCTGGCAACCGTGATTGGCATTGTGACACTCAAGGCAAAAGTCAAACAGGCCAATGCGGATGCTGAGAAGGCACAGGCGGAAGCCGAAACAGTGCGTATTGACAACGCTGAGCATGCCACCCGAATACTTGTAAACAATATTGTCGAACCATTAAAAGATGAACTCAATGCGACACGGAAAGATTTGCAAGCCACCAAACGTGAAATGGCCCGTCTTCGCAAGGCTATCGATACTGCTAACAGTTGCAAGCATCATGATGATTGCCCTGTGCTGCGTGGGGTGCGCGAGCACCCGAAAGACAACGCAGAAGGAAACTCAGATGGAAGCAACACAGACGATGGCGGACAGTCTGGACAGCGAAGTCCGCCTGATACGGACGGAAACGGTTCCGAAGTCGGAGGTGAAATTGGAGATACAGGCTGACAGTCTGATGAAGTTACCTCCGATGGCATCGTACAGCGGAAAGAGTGGCCAAGCCAACGTTTCAGTAAGCCGTAACAAAGACGTAATTACTGTATATGCCAGTTGTGACAGTCTGCAAATTCTGGTAGAGTACTATGAAAAGAAGTCCGCATCATATCAGAAGGCTTACGAGGAAATGGCCAGTTTGTACGAAACGGAAGTAAAACAGCGTTCGAATCCCGTTAAAACGTTCTTTTGTGGATTCGGGATAGGAATACTATTGGGCATTTTGACAGCAATAGCGATATATATCAATCTAAAACGGAATAAAGATGGCAAATAAGAAATTCATATACGGCATTGCCGTGGTAAAGTTCAACAGTAAGGAAATTGGCTATATAGAAAAAGGAAGCTGGGACTGGGGCGGTTCAAAAGCTGAGAGTACAGATGTAGAAGCCGAACAGGTGGTAGGTGCTCCTGTACTTACACTGGCCAATAAAAATGCCACCATTGCGCCAACATTCAATCTCATCCAGTTGGATTATGAGAATATTCAGGCTGTTCTGGGAGGTACGTTGGTCGGATCAACAGGTAGTTATACAGGTTGGAAAGCTCCGACAGAACTTGTTGAATTGCGAGGACCTTGGGAAATTCAGTTTGTAAGTGGTCAAACGATGACTATTCCAAACGGCACCATTCTGTCAAACCTTGGAGGTAAGCTGACTCTTACAGAAGTATCAAAGCTGGAATGCCAGCTCAAGGTGAATCAACCGGATGAACCGGATACGGCACCATACGAAATCAACGACACAGCAGAAGATTAACGTATGGACAAGGATACAGAGCGTATTATTCAGCATGAGGGGGCGGCCGCCTTGTTAGACAGGGGCGTGTCCGTCCCCTTAAAGGATATTCACGTTCCATTCATCAAAAGGCCGATTAAGCTCCGTGTTACTATGCGCCGACCACGTATGGGAGGGTTGATGCGTCTGGCACAGGTATATCTGTCTTTGGGAGTAACTGCAGCAGAAATAAAACAATTCACCAAAGAAGAAGAAATGGCTTTTATCGCCTTGCACGGTAAAAGGATAAGCCGGATGATAGCCTACACATTATGCAGAGGATGGTGGAGTCGTCATTTTCTCGTTGGTTTCACGGCATGGTGGGTCAGGAACTGGATGGAAAAGGAATACCTTGAGGCGGCGATGCACAATTTTATCATGCTATTAGGGACGGACCCTTTTACGAGTATTATCAGATCAGCCGAGAAGATGAATCCGATGAAACTGAGGCTGAAACTGAGCCAAAAGATAAAGGGGAGTTAAAGACGGTCTATGAGCCCTCCCATAGCCCCTTTGGGTTTGTCTGGCAGATAGCAAACGCCACCGGCTGGAGTGTAAAGTATATCCTGGAAGGAGTAAACTTCCAGACATTGATAATGATGCTGGCCGATGCCCCACGGTACATACGGAAGAAAAAAGAGGAGAAGAGTGCCGAGGATGAGGCTAATGAAATCGTAGGATTCTTTCAAAGCAACCTTAAGAAATGAGTGTAAAACCTGTAGAAATAGAAATATTGATGAAAGACCGGCTTACCAGTGGACTTGACAAAGCCGGTCGAAAAGTAGATGAGCTGAAAGTCAAGACAAGCAGTGCTACATCGGAAATGGAGCGGCTTGACAGACAAGCCCAATCGGTAAAAAATACTGCATCCAAGATTGCGGGTGCTTTTGCCGTGCAGCAGCTTGTTCAGAATATCATCAAGGTTCGCGGTGAGTTCCAGCAGCTGGAGGTGTCTTTCAATACAATGCTCGGAAGTGAGGAAAAAGCCTCCGAACTGATGGATCAGCTTATTCGTACAGCCGCGACAACTCCTTTTGACCTGCAGGGAATAGCCAACGGTGCCCGGCAGCTGCTCGCATACGGTGAGAACGTGGAAAACGTAAATGACGACCTCATTCGTCTGGGCAATATCGCAGCCGGACTGAACCAGCCCTTAAATGATTTGGTTTATCTGTACGGCACAACAATGACACAAGGCCGATTGTACACCCAGGACTACAACCAGTTTGTCGGCAGAGGTATTCCTTTGGGTCGTGAATTGGCCAATGTTTTAGGGGTAGCAGAAAGCAAGGTACGTGAAATGGTTGAAGCTGGAAAAGTCGGATTCCCGGAAGTCCAGAAAGCACTGCAGAACCTTACCAATGAGGGCGGCATGTTCTATAACCTCATGGAAGAACAGAGCAAGACCATTACCGGACAGATATCCAACATTGAAGACAGTATATCCACCATGTTCAATGAAATAGGGAACCGTTCTGAAGGCATTATAAACAGTTCGTTGAGTGGCGTTTCCTATCTGATTGAACATTATGAGCAGGTCGGACGTGTTCTGGTCGGACTTGTTGCAACTTACGGAGTATATAAAACTGCAGTCATGGCCGTCACCGCCATGCAAGCCCTGCAGACTGCCGGTGTTGGAGCATTGACAACTGCCGAGACAATACACTACGGATGGCTGGTGCTTGTGGAAAAGGCGCAAAAGATGCTTAACGCTACTATGCTTGCTAATCCTTATGTACTTGTGGCAACACTGATTGCCGGAGTCGTAGCGGCAACGATATCGATGAAGAACGAGGAAGAACGTTTGAGGGAAGCAGAGGAAGATTACCAAGCAGCAAAGCAGAAAACGATAGAGGCCGAGGAAGAGCACCGTCGTAAAATGGAAGAATTATGCAATGTTGCCGGTGATGAGAGCCTTGCCACAGATACAAGACGAGAGGCACTGAACAGGCTGGAACAGAAATACCCGGATATATTCGCCAAATACGACACCGAATATGAAAAGTTGAAAAACATCAAGCGTATCAAGGAAGAAATTGCTGCACTGGAGGCTGGTTCCTCAATTACAAAAACGGAAAACGAACTGCACCAGGTCAATGCACGAATTAAAGAGCTTGAGGCGAAAAAAGCTACCGAACGCTATCAGACTTATACAGCCAGTGGTGGTGTTGCCTATACAATGAAAATCGGGGGGCTATCTTCTTCTGAGGAATCAGAACTGAAAAACCTTCAGAATAAACGTAAGACACTATCAGCACAGGCACGAAAAGAAAGCGTGAATGCGTATTTCGAGAATTTGACGGGGGTAAGCAACGATACACTCGCACAGCAAATCAAACAGCGCGAGAACCTTCTTGCCCTGATGTCCGTACAGGAAAAGAAGTACGGAAAAATAACATACGGCGACGGACGTCTTACAGGAACTTACAGCCGCGACGAACTGCAATACCAGCTAAACAAACTGCGTTCGGAGCAGAACAAGCGTAACCTGAAAAAAGACTCCAGCGCGGATTGGGCTGAAACGGCCAGAAAAGAATATGAAGAGGCATTGAAAGCCTACAATGATTTCCTTTCGGACACATCCAATAGTCTGACACAGGAGGAATACGAAAAGAAGGCCAAGGAGCTTAAGGATGCGCTTGACCTTGCCAAAAAGGAATACGACCGGACAAAACCGGAAGACAACAAGGATGCCGAAAAGAAAAACAAGGCGAAAGAAAAGGCGGACAGAGAAGCTGAACGTGAAAAGAAGTCGGCGGAACAGCTCGGCCAGGAACTGGTGGAACTGCAACGGAAAAATGATGCGGCGGAGATTGAGGCGATGGAAGAAGGTCTGCAAAAAAAACTGCGTCAGCTGGATAATGAATACCAGGCCAAAAATGATGAGATAGCCAAACTTGAGGCTAAATGGAAACGCGAAAATCAGAAAGCCGGTCTTACCACCGGCACGGACGGTCTTACCGACGAACAGAGGCTTGCATTGGATGATGCCAGAAGCCAGAATCTATCCTCCCGTCAGAAAGCGGAGAAAGAGGCATATCAGGCCGAATTTGACGCCATGCAAAGTGATGTCCTCCGTATTGTGTCTTATGCCGGTAAAACGAAAGAATTGCGCGAACAGCAATGGAAGGATGAACAGACGGCCATTGATAAGATGAAGGAAGGAAGCGATAAACGGATTCGCCAGATACGCCTAAATTATGAGAAGGAAATTGCCGAAATCAATGAACAGGAAGCCCGCCTTCGTGCGGCGCAGGGCGGCACACTGACAAAAGAACAAAGTCAGGGGTTTGTGCAGTCTTATGCCGAGGCACATGGCCGTATGGAAAACGGCGTGCGTGACGTTGAAGGAAGTGAGGTCGCCAAAGGAAAGAAAAAACTGGAAGCTCTTTTGCAGGAATATCAATCCTACGACCAGCGTCGCCGTGACATTGACAGCAAGTATAATGAGGATATGGCCGCTTATAACCTGGAACTCTCACGGCTTAAGGAATCCGGGGCTGATACATCTGACGTGGAATCCTCCATTTCTGCCAGAACTGAGAAGTACAAAGAGGAAATAGCTTCATTGGAAGAAGACATACTGAGAGCGTCCGATTTTTACAGCAAACTATTCGGTGATGTTTCCGAAAAAGGGTATAAAGCATTGTCAGATTTCTATGCCCAGGCAAAGGATGTGCTATCCGGTGCAAAGGTCGGTTCCGGCGGTGTTTCACTTTCGGTACCGGCAAAGGATGAGAACGGAAATTTCGTCAAGAAACAGGTGACGGTTACCGTAGCAGAATTTGAGCGGATGCAGAAACGTGTGAAGGAAATACAGAAGGATCTGGAGAAAGGCAATCCGTTCAAGGCATTCAAAACCTCTTATGATGACCTGCTCAAAGCAATCAAAAAAGACGGTGACATATCCGGAGCTTTGAAAGACTTTAATGTCAAAGGAAAGGAACTCACGTCTACAATTCGTGGCTGGGGAGATTCCCTTGGTGCCGTATTCGGTGACCGTTTCGCACAGTCCATCAACGAGATGATGACCTTTGTCGATGGGGCTATGGATATGGGAACCGGTATAGGACAGATTTTTTCCGGAGACATTGTCGGTGGTATCACCAATACGTTAAGCGGACTTGGATCCATTATCTCCATGTTCACGAGCTGGAAGGAAAAGATGGAAGAGATGAAGCGCGAATGGTATATCGCTGAAATTGAAACAAACCGCGCCATCCGGGAACGTAACGAGGAATACGCAGCCAACCAAAGTCTGATAAGTGATATTATCAAGGACGTGGAACTGCTGAACTGGCTGGTGGAGAAAGGCTATGCCAAACCGTCCAGCATATCAGTCTGGGAGGCGCAGTCTGAGCAACTTTCACAATTACAACAGGACCTCAAGGCGGAACAGGCGGTTTATGATGACCTTTGGAATAAGCTCCAGGGAAGTGATGCACATTGGGAATGGGGCAACTCCTTAAATGGAGGTTCTGTTACTCATAGCCTCCGCGGTATGAGTGCGGAGCAGATAGAACTGTACTACAACCAAAACAAACTGAGCGATGCCGCCCGTGACTATTACGAGGCATGGGTGGATAGCGGAAAAACGGTTGAAGAACTGGTCCAGAACATTGAGGAATGCTACTCTACAATGCGGGAAATGGTTATGGGTGTTTCATTCGACAGCTTCCTTTCCAATGCAAAAGATGCACTTAAGGAAATGAGAAGTGACATCGGTAAGTTGGGAGAATTTACAGAGGATACATTGGCAGAAGCTGTATTAAATGCCTTCATGTATCAGGACCTTTCCAAGGTGCTTCAGCCTTTGTATAACGAACTGTCAGAAGCATTTATCAACGGCACCGCAGATAAGGACTACCTGTCAGACTGGCGTGAACGTTTCGAAGAAGCCATGCAGGAGGCCGGTGAGCGTCTGGACGCAATGGCTGATGCCGCCGGTGTTGATTTGGATTCCGGAGGCACATCACAAAGCGGTAAGTCCGGCAGTTTTGATGCAATGAGTCAGGATCAAGGGAGCAAACTGGAAGGACTTTTTGTTTCCGGACAGATGCACTGGGCAAGTATTGATGAGAGGATGGAAGATGTAAGCGAACAGATGGGTGTTGCCATCGATCACCTTCAGAAGATTGAGGAGAACACCGGTACCAGTGCAAAGCACCTTGCAGAGATCAATAACTATATAAAGAAAATGGAACGTGACGGAATAAAAGTAAAATGATATGGATGCGGTATTAGGAGGTAAGATGTTTATCAACGGGGTGGACGTCTGGAAGGAATATGGCGTTTTTCTCGTTGAAAAGAAACGGGGTGACAGGAATAACCTGAAGGCAATCATGGCCCCTTCAAAAACAAAAACCCATGTGGCGGTAGATATTCGCGAAGAGAATGGGGAAAAATACTCATCCGTTCTGGACGTGAAAAACCAGGCTCGTGACATGAAACTTTACTTCGCCCTTTACGCCGATACTCGTAACAAATGGCTCGAACAGTACAGAGGCTTTGTTGCTTTTCTGAAACAAGGGGATGACGGATGGCTGGATATTTTTTTTCCAGACCTTGATATGACATTGCATGTATTCTACAAAGAATCGAGCGACTACGAACCCCTGACATACCTTTGGAAGGAAGGGAAGCAGGCCAGCAGGTTCTACGTGACTTTCCGTGAACCGCAGCCACAATTATAACGACATTAAAACGGCATTAGAATATGATAACAATATACGGAAGTGACGGCATTGCAAAGGCACAGATAGCAACAGATGACAACAGTACACAGGTCAAGGAGATACAGGGCGACAATATCCTCACCCTGTCCTTTACCTTGTATGAGCACATCGCGCTTGAGGTGAACGATTACACAGAATTCCAGGGCGAACGTTACTGGCTCATGGAGCAATACAAGCCGGAGCAGCTGTCCACCGTTGAGTGGAAGTATGATGTAAAGCTGTACGGAATCGAAAGCCTTCTGAAACGTTTTCTCGTATTGAATGATACTGACGGGGACGATGAGCCGGTTTTTACTTTGACCGCCCCACCAAGAGAACATGTCGCCCTGATTGTGAAGAGCATCAACAACGGGATGAACAATACCACCGACTGGAAAGTCGGAACGGTGGAAGGCACGGAAAACATCGTTATAGACTACGAAGGTAAATACTGTGACGAGGCACTGAAAGAGGTGGCAGAGAAAGCCGGAAACCGTGCTGAATGGTGGTGTGAGGGGCAGACCGTCAATGTGTGCCGGTGTGAGCATGGGGAGGAAGTGACACTGGCTTACGGCAAGGGGCTGACTTCCCTGGAATGTGACATGGCGGACAATGTAAAGTTTTACACCCGTTTATATCCGATAGGAAGCAGCCGGAATATAGATCCGGAGCGATACGGACATTCACGCCTCCAACTTCCGAACGGTGAAAAGCATATTGATGTCAATGTTGAAAAATATGGTATATGGCATCATTACGAGGCTGACGCTTTCGCAGATATTTATCCGAAGCGTATTGGTACCGTAACTGGTGTGAGAAGTGAACAGGTTACAGGCGAGGACGGTAACCCATTCAAAATATATTATTTCCGTGATGACAGCATGGGATTCGATCCGAACGATTATGAAATCGGCGGTAAAGTAAAACGTGTGTCATTCCAGGAAGGCAGTGAACTGGCCGGTCTTGGTGATGAAGAAAACGGCACATATTATTTTGAGGTTAACTTCAATAGTGATACGCGCGAATTTGAAATCATAACCATCTGGCCGTATGATGATGACACCCAGCTTCCGAATGACACCCTGATACCTAAAGTCGGAGACAAATATATCCTTTGGAATATACGCATGCCGGATGAGTATTATCCACTGGCGGAGCAGGAGTTCAAGCAGGCAGTTGACAAATATAATGAGGAACACGCCATTGATGTAAGCTGCTACAAATCACCTACGGACCATGTCTATATCGAGGAACACGGAATAGACCTGTACATCGGTCGTCGTGTCCGTCTGGAAAGTACCAAATACTTTCCGGAAACGGGTTTCCGAAACAGCCGCATTACAAAAGTCACACGAAAAGTGAACCAGCCTTCGCAGATGGATATCGAGATAAGTGATGCGACAAGCACCGGAACAATGGAAGCCATAAGTGACAGCATCACCGATGCGAAGAACTATGTCAAGACTGCCACGTCCGGGAGCTTCCCAGACCTGATACGCAGCTGGGATAACACTTACCCGACTGACAACAATGTGTTCTCGGCACGCAGGACATTGAAGGAAGCACTGAGCAGGCTACGCGAGGATACCGCACAAGAAAAGATACGTTTCCTGAAGGGAGCCGACTTCGGCAAGTATGAAGCCGGAGGAAGCGGTGCAACGGTGGACGGTGACGGTAATGCCGAATGGCTTACTGCTGTCATCCGCGAACTGTTGCGCTCGGTAAAGTTCGTGGACGGCATGTTCGGGGAAGGCTGGCAACTGTGGATGGACGCACTGACCGGCCTTAGCAATCTGACCATCGACAAGGTGACCATCAGACAAACGCTGGTAGCCCTGGAACTGCTCATCCAGAAGGTGCGCAGCATTGGCGGCCAATTTGTCGTTAGTGCGGCCAGCGGTAAAATAAAGACTGTAGCGAAGGATGGAGACAACTATAAAATCACATTCGAGCAGGACAATGAATTCGTAGCGCACGACCTGATGCGCTGCGCGGAGTTCACCGGCGCATCCTTACGCGGTTACTGGGTCGAAGTGTCCGCCTCGGACGGGAATGGTATCACTGTACCCGTGAGCGAGTTCGGCGGTGTGGAGCCGAAAGAAGGCGACGAATGTGTATTGATGGGTAACACGCAGAACCGGCTTCGTCAGAACCTCATCTCCATTGCGGCCACCGAGGACGGACAGCCGCGTGTGGACGTACTGGACGGTGTGTGTGCCAAGAACTTCAACGGCTGTCTGCGCGTTCGCCTTGGTAATCTGGACGGAATCAGCGACAGCCGGTTCCCTGCAGATAATCAGCCGCACGGTAACGGGTTGTATGGTGATAATGTGTACCTGATGGGGACGTTCGTTCTGACTACCGGCGAGGACATCCTGACTCGTTTTGAAATAACTGAAGGAAAAATAGAAGCTGCCGTAGAAGGTTTGCGAAAAGACTTCACGGAAGATAAGAGTTACCTGGACAACGCGTCATTCGGAAATGGAATGAACAAATGGGATACCGAGAACGAGGCGACCTTCTTCCTGCTGGGCAGCAAGTGGATCTGGGCGAACGGAGCACCTTTGTCCGATAAGACCAATTACGCCACCGTCAAGACCGATGACGGACGTACTACTGTATTTATCCGGAACAAATATATCCTCCAGAAGCATGAGAACTTCCGCTTTATTCCCGACTACAACGATATAAATGATGAGGGACAGAAAAAACCGGAAGCCGTATATTTGAGTTTCTTCTATCGCGTAGCAAAAGCCGGACGGATGATCATCAAGTTCGAAGGACTGGATAAATCTGGTTTCGAGAATTTCAACGAGTTTTCCTACGATGGCGAACTTGACGTTACGGACGGATACCAGATATTCAATCACTCCGGATTATGGAATGGAACAGGCGACTTCAAATTGTCCTTCACGGGTGAAATATACCTGTACATGCTGGTGTTGAGTACCGACCGCGCAGAAGCCTTGGCATACAAATACAAAACGCTGTTCGAACAGTCTGAGAAGCTGGTAAAAATAGCAGCTGCCAACTTTGACAAGGACGGCAATGTCATAGAAACATCAAGCATCGTCACAACGGCAAAGTATAACGAATTGATGTCGCAATATTTTGACGAAAACGGAGTATTGAAGAATCAGGCTGGACTTGTAACAACCGCAATGGCAAACAAGTTATATGCTTTTGATGCTGATGGAAACATTGTGTCAATGATAAATCAGACAGCTTCGGACATTAAAATATCAGCAAAAAATATATCGTTGGAAGGACTTGTGACGGCAAACAGTAATTTCAAGATTTTAGAGAATGGAAGTATTGAAACTATTAAGGCTACAATAAAAAATTCTGAATTGACAGATGTTATCATTAATGGTACACTGCGGACACCATTCCGTGACGGCTATTATGTCCTATCCGCTGACGGTCCTTTAACTGTTTCAACACTTGGACTTCAGAATAACAATAATGTAGTTATACCTATACCCGGTGGAGGTTGGCAAACAGCTGTGGTGATTCCTTTTTCGTCAGAATATAACGGTTTTAGAGCTATAATCATGAACGACAACTGGGGGGCAGATACTTCAGGAGGAACATTGACACACACAGCCCCATCCGGGAAATACTATTTCGAGAACGGAGTAAAAAAGAACACATTGGAAATACCTCGAAATAGTGGTGTGGAGATAATAGGATACGGTGAGGGTGATAATTTCAAAGGTTGGATTGTATTAAACCGAATATACAAGTCAGATCATGACAACGGATTTCCATTACATGTAATGTTTTATGGTATGGTTAGGAATGACAGTCTTGTAAAGATTAAAAAGTATCATGATGAAAATATTACTTTTTCAAAAATAGGCACGGGAAAATACAGGATAACTTTTGGTCAGGCATTCAGCGACAAAAATAACTATACCGTACTCCTAACTGGGTTTGCTGAGGGAACTGGAAGGTATGCATCTGTATCGGCTCAGGAAACAACATATTTTGATGTCTATACAGGTGATGATGATAGCCCCAATGACGGTGGTTTTCAATTTTTAGTGATAAATACAGCAGCAATGTATGTTTAATTATAATAATTATGGCAAAATTAAACTTTGAGAATTTTACTGTACCAATAGGTATAAGTGGAAAAAACAAACGGACAGGCGATGCGCGTGAAAGTTTTGCAGACATGATATATATGAACATCAATGGAATTCGCGCCCATGCACTTGCTATGAAAATCTATCGGAGCGAGGGTGAAACGGAATATTCCGATGATGAAGTTAGACTGATAAAAGATGTGGCATATAAACTATGCGCACCTAATTTCATTGACGGGTTAAGAGCACAGCTTGAGGAAGGAGGTATCAATGAAAATAGTATATAATGAATTGATTCCTTTCAAAGGATTCAAGTGTATAAATCTTTTAGGGCTACTTTTTGTACGTAAGGGTTGCATCATGTCAGAAACAGACTTCAACCATGAGGCAATCCACACGGAACAGATGAAAGAGCTTCTTTATATCGGTTTCTATATTTTGTACCTGACTGAATGGGTGTGGCATCTTGTACGACTGAGAAATGCAAATGCCGCATACCACGCCATCAGCTTTGAACGTGAGGCTTACAAACATGAGAATGATATGGAATACCTGGAGACAAGAAAAATGTTCAACCAATATAAAACTGCATAATTATGGCAATATCACAAGAAGACATACAGCAGGTTCTCAACGCAATCAAGGCAGAGAGCCAGGGCGTGCAGGAACTGGAAGAGGTAACATCGCTAAACGGTGTCAACTCACTTCCTGCCGTTAAGGGAAATGAACTTGTGTCTGTTCCGGTTTCTTTGCTACAAGAACCAGCTACCGATGCTGCCGCAAAAGCCGAGACAGCGGCACAAAAGGCTGAAACAGCTGCCGGGAATGCTGAGGCTGCAAAAGAAGGTGCAAATTCTGCTGCAGAAACAGCAAATGCATCAGCACAAAAAGCCGAAACAGCCGCTATTCAGGCTCAACAAGTAATTGAGCAATACGAATCCACCGCATTGGCTGCTATGAAGGGAGCAACAGCCAGATTTGACATGGCTGTGGAAGACGCAAAAATAGAATCCATGTCATACGTAGGTAATGACGGAAGAGTTGCCTTTGTTAAGAGTAAAGGCATATTTGCATACTTAGCTGGTAGTATGACATCAGCAAAATTTTATAATAACTGGTTGACTGCAGACATGTATCTTGATGCTACAAGAAGTAGTATATTAAAGGACAAACTATATTTGTTTGGTGAAACTGTATATGTTTGGAGTGACGAGGAAAATACACTTATTAAAGCCAGTGGTGGCGGTTCCGGAAGTGGATTTTATAACGTAACTCAAATGCATCCTCCCGGATCCGGATATTACACCAAGGATACAGCGGTGGCCGCTCTTGCCGATGCCGATATCGATGATGACAGCAAGCTCGGTATGGTGATAACCTTTGAAGCATCAGCCGGAAAGTGGCTCGACTACCGTTTTGAGGGTACGGACATTTCGTCTTTCCTTACCCCGTCTGCTTGGAACCGTTACGGTGGTGGCGATGCGATCAAGAAAATACGCGTAACGAAAGGTACCACAAGTTCAGACCTTACACCCAATGAACAGGGCGAGGTAAACCTTGATATACCTGTGGTTGAAGTTGACCAGGCTGTAAACGAGAACTCCACCAACCCGGTGAGCGGTAAAGCGGTGGCCTCAAAAATAAACGAGAAGGCTTCTACCTACGGAACCGCCCTCCAGCTGAATGAAATCGGCGAGGGTTCGGACAAAGCCTATTCCCTGAGCCTCCTGAATGAAGCCGGGGAGGTTATCAGTACCAGCGACATGTTCACCGGCGGTGGCGGCGGAACCGTCGCCACGACAAAAGTCGTACTGACACGTGTCACCCCGAACAAAACAGTGAAGTCCGGCGACGAGGTGAAACTGACCTACACATACGACCAGACAGACACCACTACAGGAGAAAGCACGGGAAACCCGGCACGTGTGACGGTTACCGTTACACAGGGAGCGAACTCCAATACTTTAACCGGAAACATATCTGCAGGAAGTACCAATACGGTGGATGTCACGAAATACATGGGCGTGGGCACCAACACGGTGCGTGTACGTGTGGAAGTCGGCGAAGGCGCGGGGATGCAAGTCGCCCAGGTGACCTGGAGCATCAATGTGGTGCAGCTCACTCTTAGCAGCTCCTTCAGCATTTCCACTGCCGTTACACGCGGGCAGACACTGTCTATCCCATACGCCTTGAGCGGTGCCGGAACGAAGACCCTGCGCTGTTACGTTGACGGTACCGACACAGAGGACCGGAGCATCACCAGTTCCACGGCCAACGGCAGTTTCAGTATTGCGACAACCAACCTGACACATGGAACCCACACCGTACAGCTTGTTGTGGAACTGGAGCTGACGGACGGCAGCATCATCAAGTCAAACAGTATCCTTTTTGCCATAGGCATCCGTGAAGCCGGGAACAATACCCCTGTAGTGTCTGCAAGGTTCGACTATGCAGACGGTACGGTCATAGAAAAAGGGACAACGCCCTATATCCAGGCCAAACAGTACGACAGTTATACGCTCCAGTATGCAGCCTACAACCCGCGAGAGACCCCGACAAGGGCGGATGTCTATGTCGGTGACACACTGGCATCATCCGCTTCCGTTCCTTTCACGGTACAGAACCTGACGCTGCGGGCATCGGAATACGGCGAACAGCAATGCCGTATAGTGGTCGGCGTGACAACCTATAATTTCCGCCTCATTGCGTCCAAGAGCGACCTGAACATCAGCGAGCCGACAGACGGCATGACACTCAAGCTGACAGCACAGGGCAGAAGCAACAGCGACGTCAACCGTGAAGAATGGAGTTATAACGGCATTCAAACCGTGTTCGAAGGATTCAAATGGGGCGGTGACGGATGGACCGGCGAGGCTTTGCGTCTGACAGACACGGCGAGGGCCACCATCCGGCACAGGCCGCTGGAACAGCCGGAACAGAATGTCACCAACGCCGTTGCCTTCATCGTGAAATACAAAGTCAGTGAGGTCGTCGATGAGGATGCGGAAGTCATCAAGTGCCTGGATGCGTCCGGTACCGGTTTTGTAATCACCGCACAGGAAGCAAGGATGACCACAAAGGGAAACAGTACGCTTTCGATGAAAATGGCTTCCGGAGAGGTTTATGAGGTGGCATTTGTGAGTTTCCCGAAAAGTACAGATGGTTCATCTGAATATGAAAAACAGAATACGGAGATGGTGTACCTGTATATCAATGGCATCATGTCCGGTTCTGTGCAGAGAGCCACATCCGATAGCATATACCAGGCGAGCCCGGCATACATAGAACTGGGCTCAGACGGCGCGACAACAGACGTCTACCTCATCCGCGCATACGATACCTACCTGAGCGATTCACAAGTTCTGGAAACCTATATGATTGATCAGGACAGTTCCGACATGATGATGTCCATGTACGAGAGCAACAATGTCATCGACGAGAACGGAAATGTGACCGTGGACAGTGTTCCGGACGGAATGAGATATATCATCGTTACCGGGCGTGAGGACAACGGTGTGCCAACAGTACTCCAGGCGGCGGTCAACAATGACAAGGATCCGAAATATGATGTTACCGAAATGCTTTGCGTTGTGAAAGGGAACCAGGCTTTGAATTTCCGTTGTGTCGGAGGCTGTATCCGTTTGCAGGGAACCTCGTCGCTTGCCTATCCGATAAAGAACTACCGCATTTATTTCAAGAATGCTTCCAAGGTGGCCGGTGATCTGTATCTGGGCTGTGACGAGCAAGGTGTGGGAGGAACATTACAGGAAACGGCCAAATACTCTTTCCGTCCTGCAGGCCAGTCCAACAAGGCGGCAGCCCCGGTTGACTGCTTCTGCCTGAAGGCCGACTTTGCCGAATCCTCGTCCTCGCATAATACCGGTATGGCCAAGCTGGTTCAGAATATCCTGACGGCCGCCGGAGAGCTTACCCCGGCACAGGCACATTGTTCAGGGGAGTATGGATATGATGTCCGAACAACCATCGACGGCGAACCCTGTTACCTGTTCTACCGCGGTACCCTGGACGAAACTCCACAGTTCCTTGGCAAGTTCAATTTCAACAACGACAAGTCAACAGAGGCTGTGTTCGGCTTTTGCGACATACCCGGATATCATGACCAGGCATGGGTGAATGATAAATTCGGCGGTGTCAATCCGACCGAGTGCTGGGAGTTCCTGAATAACGACTACCCGATGGGTATGTTCCTGGATGATGATTTTGATACAAAGGGTGACGACGGTACCCCGAACTGGCTGAAGGTATTTGAGGCGAGATTCCCGGACGATGACGATATCAACGCCGAATATGAGGCGGGAACCCGGAAACCAAAATATCTTGAGCCACTTGTAAAATGGGTTAAGAGCACACAGAACAACGGTGCAAAGTTCAAGGCGGAGCTCGCTGATTGGTTCGATGTGGACTATCTGTGCGACTATTACATGTTTACGGATATTATGGGATGCGTCGACCAGCGCGTAAAAAATATGATGATGGGATTCTGGTATGATCCGGACAAGGACAAGGTTCTTGCCTATATGATATTCTATGACTGTGATACCATTCTCGGTGTGCGTAACGACGGCCGTCTGAAGTATTCCTGGGATGTGGACGAAAACACGACCGACCCGGAGCTTTCAACGGAAGACAAGACCGTGTATGCCTATGCCGGACATGACAGCGTTCTTTGGAAGAACCTGCGCGAACAGTTCCCGGACGAACTCGCGGCCGCCTATAAACGAATCAGGGAGCGCATGAGCAACAGTACCATTTTCGCCATGTTCGATGACGAACAGAGCGCAAAATTCTGTGAACGTATATACAACCTTGATGCGCTGAATAAATACGTGGAGCCCAAGACCATCGGTGTTGAAGTCAACCAGGACGGCACGGTGACCAACGTGAAATATTCATATTTGGAAGCCATGCAGGGAAGCCGACAGTCACACCGCCATTGGTGGGTTAGTAACCGAATGGGGCTTTTTGACGCGAGATATAGTGCCGGACAATATACGGCCACAGATATTTCTTTCAAGGGCAACAGCGCGGCCGGTGCGACCGTCAAGGCCACTCCAGCACGTGACTTCTATTTTGAGTTCCGACGTGAAAGCGACACCATGACACATGACGCCGTTAAGAAGGACCAGCAATGGAGTTATACTTATGGGCAGACGGCCAACATCGGAACCATCTTCCATTTATACGGAGGTGAATGGATGAAGAAACTGGACCTGTCCGCATGGGGTGGCTTTACCGACATGAGCCTTCCGACACTTCCGGTTCTTGAGGAGCTTATCCTGGGAAGCAGCGCAAAGACATACGCTCTGACAGAGCTGGTTCTTGGTACGAAGATACCGATGCTGCGCAAGCTGGAGGTGGTCAACTACACCAACCTTCCGAGCCTTGACCTGTCTGGATGCAACCGTCTGGAAGAAGTGAACGCGTCCGGATGCACAAAACTGGCGACAATCACCTTTGCTGAAGGTGCCGTTCTTAACAAGCTGCGTATCCCGGCCAATTTCCAGACATTGATCCTGCGCTCTATGCAGTACCTGAAATGGAATTCCATCACCTTTGAGGGCAAGGCCAACCTTACCGGCTTGTGGATTGAGAACTGTGCTCTTATAAATGGTTTGTCCGCGTTCAAGGAACTTTTTGCTTTACGAGGAGCATTGAAATATATCCGTATTACGGGCATAGAACTTGAAGGTGACGGCAGCGACCTCAAGCAGTGGTATGATACTGGTCTCGGCGGTATCGATGCAAGCGGAAATACCACGAACTCACGCTGCAAGCTCGTTGGTACATACCGCCTGACAAAGTACCTGGACGACGATACATTCAACAAGTACACAGAACGTTTTGATGAACTGAACATAAGACAGCCGGAATATACGATGATAGAGTTCGATGACGACGTGGCCGACGATGCTAATATCAGCAACCTCGACAACGAAACCGGATATAAATACGGAAACTCTTATGTTCCGAGCGGTCATATCACGGCCATATTGGGCCAGCGTCACCGTGTCCTGGCCAAGGTTACAAAGATGCCGACCTCCCGCCAGGTGAACATCGCGAACACAGATACCGCCGTGAATAATACGGATGGCGAAATGACCTATTACCCCCTGGATGACGCGGACAGCAACAAGTATGCGGACGGAACTCCGGCAAAGCTGGACGGAACTGAAGGCGACTGGATGATGTACGAACCGTTCTTCTGGAGCAAGGGCATCAATGACTATCTCGGCGGCAAACATTACAGCTGCTACAGTTCCAACGGCCCCGAAGATATGCCGGAATGTCCGGACGTGGACGTGTTGACCCTTGAGGACATCAAAGGCAGTGGAGGGTGGCAGTCAGGCCGTAAGATTATGACAGGCAAGGATACGCTGGAGAACTCCTACAGCACCGACAGCACCTATTCCGTATGCAAGGTTGACGTTTCCGGGCATAAGCGTGTCCGTTTTCCAAGTGTGCCAGGCACCAATCTTGTCGGCTCACTGTTCGTCCGTTCTGACGGAACCATTATCAGTTCCATTATCGTTCCAACCTTGAGCAGCAAGTTTGAGGCGGGCATGTATCTTGTCTGCGATGTACCGGAAGGGGCATCCTTCCTGTATTTCTCAATTCTGAACACGGCAGAATTTGACTGTGTAGTTTTGAGCAACAGTGATAAGATCGAGGACATGGAACCTGAATGGGTTGCCAACGATGAACACCTATGTGCTGTCGTCGGCAGCAGTATTGTCGGCACGAAGCTCCGTGCTTGTATCACGGGTAGCAGTACCGCCGCAAGTCTTGGATGGTCAGATTTCCATTACTACAGCCAGCAAAGAGGTATGCAGCAGATTGACGCGCTGATGCATTCGCGGATTGCGAACCTGTTCTACGCGAAATACGGCCGCCGTGACAGTCAGGAACAATGTGGCGCAGGACAGCACACGAACAACCGCACAACCGGAGGAACAGCACCTTATGGCATGACCGATACCATCGGTTACGAGGAGGCCAGCGGCATCAATCCTGGAGTGACGAATTCGCTCATCGACGGGCTTGTCCACCAATACGCCTGGTACAAGACAAATGATGAATACGGTGAACCGTCCGTAATACAGGTAAATAATATCTGTTGCCTTGGATATGAGGACATTTTCGGCCACAAATATGACATGATGGACGGGGTGGATTTGCCGAACGACAGCGGCAACAGCGGGAAATGGCGCATCTGGATGCCGGACGGAACGACACGTTTCGTGAAAGGCCGAACCAGCAGCGACCAGTGGACGACAGCCGTGGCACACGGCAAATTCATGGACGTTGTTTCAGTCGGAAGTGTAAACGGATCTTCATCGACATACTATTGCGACAAGTATTACATTTCAACCTCATCCGGCCGTGTGGTCTATCGCGGGTACAACAATGCGAACGCGAATGGCGGTGTGTCGAATGCGAATGCGAATAACGATGCTACGAACACGAACACGAATGTCGGCTCGCGTCTGGAATTAATCAATCGGCGTACAGCACCGGGGACGTGTCCCCAAAGCGGTGCCGAGGGAGATAAGCCACAGCAACAGCGCATGACCTTATCGGTCAGTAAGGCGGAAAGCTGAAAAATCACGTGTCGGGTGGAGTTTGGTAGGCCCTAAATGGGTTCGAAGAAGTCAGGCCCGGAGGAAGGAAGGCCTATACCTTCCATAAAAACAAGAAATATGCGCAGAGAAGGTTATATTGTAGAAGAGGTTGCAGATTATTCCAATATGTCATCCTCGTTTGACCAGGTCCTACGCGGCTCCAAACGTAAGAAGAGCCGCCAGGGACGTTATCTGCTTGCGCATAGGGAGGAGGTCATTGAGGAACTGTCCGGTCGGATATCATCCGGAACCTACACCGTCAAGGATTACCGTGAGCGCACTATATGTGAAGGCGGAAAAATTCGGCGGATACAGGTTCTGACGATGAAAGACCGCATTGCCGTTCATGCAGTCATGTCTGTTGTTGACCGGCATCTGAAAAAACGGTTCATAAGGACAACCTCAGCCAGTATCAAGAATCGCGGCATGCACGACCTGATGGCCTATATACGCCGTGATATGTGTGAAGACCCGGAAGGTACACAGTATTGTTACAAATTCGATATATCCAAGTTCTATGAGAGCGTTGGGCAGGATTTTGTGATATATTGTGTCCGCCGCGTATTTAAGGATCAGAAGCTCATTGCCATGCTTGAGAACTTCACCCGCCTTATGCCGGAAGGCATCAGCATCGGGCTGCGTTCCTCGCAGGGGCTGGGCAACCTGCTTTTGTCTGTATTTTTAGACCATTATTTGAAGGATAAGTACGGTGTCCGTCATTTCTACCGATATTGCGATGACGGTGTCGTGCTTGGTGAAACGAAAGCGGAATTATGGAAGATTCGTGATGCCGTTCATGGGCAGATGAACTCTATCGGGCTTTCCATCAAGCCAAACGAGAGAGTGTTTCCCGTGGACGAGGGTATAGACTTCCTTGGTTATGTGATCCGCCCGGATTATGTCCGGCTGCGTAAACGTATCAAGCAGAAGTTCGCCCGAAAAATGCACGAGGTCAAGTCGAGAAGAAGGCGTCGTGAACTGGTAGCATCCTTTTACGGGATGGCAAAGCACGCCGATTGTAATAAGTTGTTTTATAAATTAACAGGCAAAAAAATGAAATCATTTAAGGATTTGAATGTTGCGTACAAACCGGATGACGGAAAGAAACGGTTCCCCGGATCAGTCGTCAGTATCCGAGAGTTGGTAAACCTGCCTATCATAGTCAAAGACTTTGAAACGGGCATTAAAACAGAACAGGGTGAAGACAGGTGTATTGTCGCCATCGAGAAGAACGGGGAGGCATGTAAATTCTTCACCAACAGTGAGGAGATGAAAAACATTCTCGCACAAGTTAGAGAAATGCCGGACGGCTTTCCTTTTGAGACTGTAATCAAAAGCGAGACTTTCGGCAAAGGTCGGACCAAATATGTTTTTACCTGATATGAAACGAGTAGAAGGAAGTGCCGGAGTTCCGGTGCTGGAATGCACGAACCCGGTGAAAAATAGATGGCGCGTCCGCTGGGACGTAGAGGCAAGAGAGGACGGTTCCGCCTCTTATATGGAAGAGGAACTTGACCATAGACCACATGTAGAAGAAGTACGGTTGTTGGTGTCCGGATGGTACAATGCCGAAACAGATGAACGTATCCTGTCCGGATTTGAATACGAGGGTCAACCTGTATGGCTGTCAAACGAAAATCAGTTCAATTACAAGGCTGCCTACGACCTTGCCGTACAGACTGGTGGGCAGAACTTACCTGTAACCTTCAAACTGGGAACTGATGACTCTCCGAGCTATCGGACGTTTGAAACGGTTGAAGCACTCCAGGATTTCTATGTGAAAGCGATGAAGCACATCCAGACGGCATTGTCTGAAGGATGGAAGAAGAAGGATGCGTTGGACTTGGCTTTGTATGATGCCGGGTAAATGATAATCTCTACGGGGGAGAGATAGAAAAAAAGCCCCCGGCCTGTTAATAGTCATCTCACCTACATATTAACGTATATACGCCACGAGAGCGCGACCGGGGGCAAATACCCTTGGCCACTCTCGTGGTTTTTTATACGTTGTATGTAAGTGAGATGTTGCAAAGGTACAAAAAAATGTGAATATGAAAGTATTTGAACTGATAAACTTCAACCGGGAGCTCCTGAAAAAGCTACAGGATGCCGGAATACGTCTTGACGATGCCCGGTATATAGACTTGTATTCAGACTATGTGGATATGTACCAACAGGGTGAAAAGGTTTCTTATATTGTTGCCGCTCTTTCAGAAAAGTATGCCGTGAGCGAAAGGAAAGTTTACGGCCTTTTGAAACGATTTCAAAGTGACTGCAAACCATTTGCAGTGTAATGTTTGTAATATGTTGTGACGATAATGTGTCGCCAGCCTACCTTTGTACATCATAAACAGAGGAGGTAAACATGAACAAGTATCATCGTATTTTGACAAAAATACTTTCTAAAGGAAAAGTACAGGAAAATAAGAAAGGCAGAATATGCTACCTGCTGAACGAACAGATTTGCATGACTCCGGCAGATTTGCTTGATATTTTTGAAGGACATGGTATTGCACGTAAAAAGCTGAAAGATGAATTAAATCTATTCATGCAAGGGGAACGTGATGTGAAGAAATACCAGGAAGCGGGAATTACATGGTGGGATTATTGTGGCCACACGTTAGTTAACAGTTATCCTACCTATTTTGAAAAGCTACCACCGCTCATTGAAAAAATCAATGCGGAAAAGCGCAATAGCAAGAACTATGTGTTGTTTTTGGGTGCAACCGGTGTAGAAAGTAATCAAGCACCATGTCTTAGTCTGGTACAGTTCCAGATTGAGGATGGATGTTTGGTATTGTCGGCATACCAACGAAGTTCTGATGCTAATCTTGGACTTCCAGCTGATATTTATCACTTGTATCTTATGTCGCGACAAATAGAACTACCTTTGAAGTCCATAACCTTGTATTTGGGCAATGTGCATATCTATGAAAACAATGAGGAGAAGACCCGCGAACTTCTGAACGGTAAGGCGGACATTAAATTTGAGCTGAACGTATGAAAAGAAAACTGTATATGTCTGCACCGCTTCCATTTGTCGGGCAAAAACGCATGTTTGCAAGGGAATATATTAAAGTTTTGGAACATTTTAGTGACTGTACCATATTTGTTGATTTGTTCGGTGGCTCCGGATTGCTTTCACATATAACGAAACGGATGCGTCCGGATGCAAAGGTGATATATAATGACTTTGATAACTATCGTAAAAGGCTGGAGAACATACCACGCACGAATCTGTTACTGTCAGATTTCAGAGAGATAGCGAAAGGTGTGCCAAGACATAAGCCGATTACAGGGGAAGCACGAGAAAGAATATACAAACGTATTGAACTGGAAGAAAAAGAATGGGGATATGTGGATTTTATAACAATATCGTCTTCCCTTATGTTTTCCATGAAATACAAAATGAGCCTTGACGGAATGCGCAAAGAAGTACTTTACAATAACATACGTAAGACTGATTATTCCCTATGTAATGACTATCTGGAAGGATTGGAGATAACCTGTAAAGACTATCGAGAAATATTTAATGAATACAAGGATACGCCTGGTGTCGTGTTCTTGGTAGATCCACCTTACCTAAGCACAGATGTTACAACCTACTCAATGTATTGGAGGCTGTCTGATTACCTTGATGTGCTGACCGTTCTGAATGGACATTCATTTGTGTACTTTACATCAAATAAATCGTCCATCGTAGAACTATGTGAATGGATGGGTAAGAACCGGACGCTGGGAGACCCTTTCGAAGGTTGTGTAAAATCCGAATTCAATGCACACATGAATTATAACGCTGGATATACAGACATGATGATGTATAAGCATAAAAATGAACCACAGACAGATACTGCAGCATGATGTAATGCTGTTATAATGACATCAGAACAGCGTTACAACAGAGTATAACGCCCTGTTTATATGCTATAAAGTTAGTGATTTTTTGCGAATTATGCAATAAATAACACAATAAAAAGCATCGAAGAAATACATTTTTTTTCGATGCTTTTTTATTGTATGTGATGAACAGAAAAAGAATTAAAGAGGTACGTTTCGTTTTGGGAAAGGAACATTTTGTTCTGAAATGCCAGAACATTTCGTTTTGCGGATTATACTTTGTACGAAAAAATCAGGTGTTTTGCTGAGGTTTTATGCTTGACTGTAGCTTGATATTTGGATCTTTTATTGATGGTTAGCCGAACATATCGGGTAATGACATAGACAGAATATTTTTCACATAGTCGCGTTTTTTGTATGTTTAGTACATGATTAGTTCTACATAGTCCAACAATCTGTTTTTTGTAACTTTTTGTTAACAGAAAAATTCTTATTTTTGCATCCGTTAAATAATAGAGAGTAATTATGTGGACTAGTACATTAAAAAAAGGTTTATTTTTAATTGGGGGATTGTTCTTAGGGGGAGCAGTACATGCTCAGTATCTTCGTACCTCTTATTTTATGGAAGGAGCAAGTTCACGCTTGCAGTTGAATCCGGGTTTACAACCATCGGGAGGATATTTTAATATTCCGGTTTTGGGATCGTTCAATATAGGAGCGTATTCTGATGTGTTGGGTATGAGTGATATTGTGGGTGTTCTCGACTCTGGTTCAGATTTGTTTACTAATGATGACTTGTATGGCCGACTTAAAGCGGACAACCGTTTGAATGTTAATCTGAATACAGATATCTTGTCTTTTGGATGGTACAAAGGAAAAGGTTTTTGGAGTGTAAATGTAGGTTTGCGTACCGATATTGGAGCTTCTATTCCTAAAAACATGTTTGATTATTTGCGTGATGCAGATCAGTTCGATTTAAGTCGCGGAACCCTTCAAGGTAATATTACAGACATGAACTTTAAAGTGAATGCGTATGCTGAGGTTGGATTAGGGTATTCTCGTCCTGTAAATGATAAATTGACTGTTGGAGGACGTGTAAAGGTTCTGTTAGGTGTTGCTCATGCAGAAATGCAAGTTGATGAATTTGCTGTAGATATGAATATACCTCAGAATCCGGATGATCCTAATAGTTGGAATGGTACATACGGTGGTTCTACAACGGCGCGTGCGCATATTATGACTTCAATAAAAGGAGGTGGACTTAGTTTCGCCGATTCGTATGACAGTAATGGAAATGCTATCCGTCAGATTGACGGATTCGACTTCGATGGAGGAGGTTTTGGTATTGCCGGTACTGGATTCGGAGTTGATTTGGGAGCAAGCTATAAGTTACTCGACAACCTGAACCTATCAGCTGCTGTACTCGATTTAGGCTTCATAAAGTGGAACAGCAGCAATACGACTGTAGCTTCTGTAAACGAAAATGCCGATGTAAAAATCGACCAGAGCAATTATCAGGAATATTTGGATGGAGATTTCCTTAATCTTGAACGTTTTAATTTGGCTGAAGATAAAGAGGCTGCTTCTTCATATAAAACAAAACTATCATCTACACTTCTGTTGGCTGGTGAATATACATTTTGGGACAATAAGTTGAGTGTTGGAGCTATGTATGGTGTACACTTTGTTCAGCCTAAAGCATTAAATGAACTTACGTTCTTAGCAACTATACGTCCGAAAAACTGGTTTAATGCAGCTCTAAGTTATTCTCCTATTCAGGCAGGTGGAAAATCATTCGGACTTGCCTTAAAACTGGGAGGATTGTTTATTGGTACTGATTATATGTATTTTGGCAGCAACTCCAAGGCTGTTAATGGATTTATAGGTTTGTCGATTCCATTGGGAAAGAATAAACCCACCGATGATGCTATTTGATATAGATGATAAGTTATATCCTAAGATTTTAGTTGGTTGATTTTTATAGAGGGGCTGTCTGCTCATTTCATGGTTCTTGTTCTTGTCTGTCTTAGAACTATGATAATGAGAAACAGCCTTCTCTTTTTTATTTAATTACTTCTTTCAGTTTCGTACCGTTTAGGTCATAAATAGAAACCTTTCCATCTTCGAATATTGCAAACGTAGGTACATTTCCACCTTTTGGGAAAGTGACAGAACCTGTGTTACATATCACCATATTTTCTTTCTTTTCAAGTTTCCACAAGTGAGTGTGTCCGTAGAAGAAGTAATCATGTTTTCCCTTTGGAAGTTTCTCATCATTATATACATGTCCATGTGTCAGGAAAAGTCGTTTTCCGTTATCTGCTACCAAAGCGTAATCCGTTAGAATAGGAAAATCGAGCAGCATCTGATCTACCTCAGAATCACAGTTGCCTCGTATGGCAATAATTTCATCTGCCATGCTGTTGAGACGTTCTGCTATTCCTTTGGGATTAATTCCTTCAGGGATGCTGTTTCGGGGACCATAATTCAAGATATCACCTAGTATGAACATCATGTGGCAAGCTTGCTCTTTATAATACTCTAAGACTTTTTCCAAGGCTGGCAGTGAGCCATGTATGTCGGATACAATTAAATATTTCATGATAATGTTATTATAAATTTGCGCAAAAATAGAAAGTTTTCTGAAAACATACAGAGGTATTTTTACGATATTTTCGGTGTTATTAGAAAAAAACAGATATTATTAAAAAGTATTGTTTTTATAGATAAGTTCCCTTGTTAAAGTTACTGCTTAATTTTATTGTGTCAATAAGTTATTGATGATTAGAAAAATATCGCACAGCAATGATATCTTATTATTATGTTTTTATAGTAATCAGTAGCTGTAATATTGGTGAGGAAATGAGGAGAATGGATAAATAAAAAAGAGATTCAAGAAATAGTTCTTGAATCTCTTTTATTATTTATCAGAATACTTGTTTAATAAAACAGGAGAATTATTCTTCACTCCAGTCCATTGCAGCCATACGCTTGTAAGAAGCATAACGTTTCTTAGCCATGTCTTCACAAGCAGCGAACAAGTCTGCAGCTTCAGTAGGATACTGTTTCATTACAGAAGCGAAACGAACTTCACCCTTCAAGTAGTCTTGGAAGCCTTCCCAGTTTGGTTCTTTAGAGTCAAGTGAGAACGGATTCTTACCTTCTTCTTCCAATGCTGGGTTAAAGCGCCACAAGTGCCAGTAACCACATTCTACAGCCTTAGCTTCTTCAGCCTGAGATTTACCCATACCAGCTTTCAAACCGTGGTTGATACATGGAGCATATGCGATAACCAATGATGGACCTGGATAAGCTTCTGCTTCGCGGATAGCTTTCAAAGTCTGAGCCTGGTCAGCACCCATAGCAATCTGAGCTACGTAAACATAACCGTAAGTAGTAGCAATCATACCCAAGTCTTTCTTACGTACTCTCTTACCTGAAGCAGCGAACTTAGCGATAGCACCCAGAGGAGTAGCCTTAGATGACTGACCACCAGTGTTAGAGTAAACTTCAGTATCCAATACCAGGATGTTTACATCTTCGCCAGAAGCGATAACGTGATCCAAACCTCCGTAACCGATATCGTATGAAGCACCGTCACCACCGATAATCCATTGTGAACGTTTGATCAGATAGTCCTTGAATTCAGCGATAGTAGCGCAATAAGAGCATTTATCTTTTGCAGCTTCTACCATCGGGATGATCTTTTCAGCAGCAGCTTTGCTCTTATCAGCATCGTTGCGGCCGTCGATCCATTCCTGGAATGCTTCTTTGTATTCTGCTGGAGTACCTTCTGCAGCGATAGCAGCTTTCATAGCTTCTTCCAGACGGTTACGCAGTTTCTTGTTAGCCAATTCCATACCCAAACCGAATTCGCAGAAGTCTTCGAACAATGAGTTAGCCCAAGCAGGACCCTGACCTTTTTCGTTTGTTGTGTAAGGAGTTGAAGGAACAGAACCAGAGTAGATAGAAGAACATCCAGTAGCGTTAGCAACCATTTCACGGTCACCGAACAACTGAGAAATCAATTTAACGTATGGAGTTTCACCACAACCAGAGCAAGCTCCAGAGAACTCGAACAATGGCTGAGCGAACTGAGAGTTCTTAACGTTAGCCTTGATGTCTACCAAGTGCTGTTTAGACTTCACGTTTTCAGCGCAGTAAGTCCAGTTAGCAGCTTCAGCCAACTGAGTTTCAAGCGGCTTCATTGTCAGAGCCTTGCCACCCTTCTTCGGGTTACCCGGACATACGTCAGCACAGTTACCGCAACCCAAGCAGTCCATAACGTCTACCTGTACACGGAATGTCATGCCGTCGAACTGTTTTCCTACAGCTTTCAGTGTCGGGAAGTTTGCACCAGCCTGTTCGTTTGCATCCAATACGAATGGACGGATAGCAGCGTGAGGACAAACATAAGCACACTTGTTACACTGAATACAAGTTTCAGGATTCCATTCTGGAACGAATGCAGCTACACCACGTTTTTCGTATTTAGCTGTACCCTGATGCCATGTACCGTCTTCGATACCCTTGAATGCAGATACTGGTAACAAGTCACCGTCCTGAGCGTTGATAGGACGAACAACTTCGTTGATGAATGCTGGATCATTGTTTGCAGCAGCAGCTTCAACTTCCAAGCTAGCCCATGCAGGATCTACTGTCAGTTGTTTGTATTCACCACCACGGTCAACAGCAGCGTAGTTCTTGTTAACTACATCTTCACCCTTCTTACCGTAAGACTTAACGATGAATTTCTTCATCTGTTCTACAGCCAAGTCAACAGGAATTACACCTGTGATACGGAAGAATGCAGACTGCAGGATAGTGTTGGTACGGTTACCCAAACCAATTTCCTGAGCAATCTTAGTTGCGTTGATATAGTAAACAGTGATATTGTTTTCTGCGAAATATTTCTTAACCTTGTTAGGCAGGTTCTTAGCCAATTCTTCGCCTTCCCAAATAGTGTTCAGCAAGAATGTACCGTTCTTACGCAGACCGCGAGTTACATCGTACATGTGCAGATAAGCCTGTACGTGGCAAGCTACAAAGTTAGGAGTAGTTACCAAGTAAGTAGAACGGATAGGATGATCACCGAAACGCAAGTGAGAGCAAGTGAAACCACCTGACTTCTTAGAGTCATAAGAGAAGTAAGCCTGGCAGTATTTGTTAGTGTTGTCACCGATAATCTTAACAGAGTTCTTGTTAGCACCTACAGTACCGTCAGCACCCAAACCGTAGAATTTAGCTTCGAACATACCTTCGCCACCCAAAGCGATTTCTTCTTTTTGTGGAAGAGAAGTAAATGTAACGTCATCTACGATACCGATAGTGAAGTGGTTCTTAGGAGTAGGCAATGCCAAGTTTTCGTATACAGAAAGAATCTGAGCAGGAGTTGTATCCTTAGAACCCAAACCGTAACGTCCACCTACGATAAGAGGAGCATTTTCCTGTCCGTAGAAGCAGTCTTTTACGTCAAGATATAAAGGTTCGCCGTTTGCACCCGGTTCTTTTGTACGATCAAGAACTGCAATACGTGTAGCAGTCTTAGGTACAGCTGCCAAGAAATGTTTAGCAGAGAACGGACGATACAAGTGAACTGAAACCAAACCAACTTTTTCGCCATTAGCTACCAAGTGGTCGATAGCTTCACGAGCAGCTTCTGTTACAGAACCCATAGCGATGATTACGCGTTCAGCATCTTCAGCACCATAGTAGTTGAACAAACCATAGTTACGTCCTGTAATCTTATTGATTTCATTCATATATTCTTCTACGATAGCAGGAACTGCTTCATAGAACGGATTGCAAGATTCTCTGTGTTGGAAGAAATGATCTGGGTTTTCAGCCATACCACGAGCAACTGGCTTGTTAGGGCTAAGTGCGCGTTCACGGAATTCAGCTAAAGCTTTCTGGTCTACCAGCGGAGCGAGATCTTCGTTTTCAAGCATTTCAATCTTCTGAATTTCATGAGAGGTACGGAAACCGTCGAAGAAGTTCAGGAATGGAACGCGAGATTTGATTGTTGACAAGTGAGCTACACCAGCCAAATCCATAACTTCCTGTACAGAACCTTCGCACAGCATAGCGAAACCAGTCTGACGGCAAGACATAACATCTTGGTGGTCACCGAAGATACACAATGCATGTGAAGCCAATGTACGAGCTGATACATGGAATACGCAAGGTAAGAATTCACCTGCAATTTTGTACATGTTAGGAATCATCAACAGAAGACCCTGAGAAGCTGTATAAGTAGTTGTCAATGCACCAGCCTGAAGAGAACCATGTACTGCACCAGCAGCACCACCTTCAGATTGCATTTCTTGAACCAAAACAGTTTCACCGAAGATGTTTTTACGACCTGCGGCTGCCCATTCGTCTACATATTCAGCCATTGTAGAAGATGGGGTGATAGGATAAATAGCTGCAACTTCTGAGAACATATATGAAATATGTGCTGCAGCCTGGTTACCATCACAAGTGATGAATTTTTTTTGTTTAGTCATACAATTACTAATTATATTTAGGTAATAAAATCTGTGCCGTTAAACGTTAATAAAGAAAACCGAACAACCATAAAGGTATTTGGTTTCCATGTCCTAATTCTGATTTATGCATGGCATAATAGATATTAGGATTGTTCTTGAACTTATATCCCTCATTGCAAATGCGGAAGTTTAAATTTTCGTCTACTATGAAAGATGTTCCTTTTTCTCCTTTGTTTACTTTATGGTCTTTCCATAGTGAATTAACGAAAAATGTTTCCAGAACATCTTGCTCTTCTACTTTTACCGGATAAATACTGTACATCAGATTTGTATTATGCATCATGATTTTAGCCGGCTTTTTGGGGAAGACCTCACCTTTGGGATAAACCATATTTATGAGTCGTGCGTCGGCAAGATACTTGATATAGTTCATTACTGTAGCACGAGAGGTTTGTATGTCGGTAGCCAGTTGACTGACATTGGGGGCAACTGGACCATCCACTGCCAACAAATATAATAATTTTTTTATTTTGGATAGATATTTTAGTTCAATTTGTTTGATAAGAAGTATGTCTACTTCTATCATCATATTCATGGTTTTTAATAAGTTTTCTGAGAAGTTTCTTTTTTCCAGAAAAAAAGGATAAAATCCATGATGTATGTAGTCTTGAAAATAGTTAAGCGGATTTGTGTGAGGTAATATTGTTTTAGCTATATGTTCGTGGTTATTCAATATTTCTTCCAATGAATAAGAAGAAAAATGATTGCCTGTTTGGAGATTTAAAAACTCTCTGAATGAAAATCCGCGTAGATTGTAGGAACGGACAATTCCATTCAGCTCTGGATTTTCGTCTTTTAGACGCATTACAGAAGAACCCGTAAAAACAATTTTTAAATTAGGGTAGCGTTCATAACAAGTACGCAAATCATGACTCCAATGAGGCAACTTGAATACTTGGTCGATAAGCAGCACTTTACCTCCTCGCTTAACGAATTCGCCGGCAAAATCGACCAGACTGCATTGAGAGAAATAGAAGTTATTCATGTTTACGAACAAACATGAGCGATCAAAGCCAAATTTTTCTTTTGCATATTGCAATAAGAATGTTGTTTTACCTACTCCTCGTGTACCTTTGATACCTATCAAGCGAGCACTCCAATCTATTTCATCCATCAGGTCGCGTCGCACAGGGGCATTGGTATGTTCGACCAAATAATTATGTGTTCTGTAAAATACTTCCATGAATCTCTGTTTCTTCGGTGCAAATATAGTAATAGTTCATCAATTTGCAAACTGGAGTTGACAAAATATTCTTTTTTACGTTAACTTTGTATCTTGTAAAAAAAGTGTTTTTATGCGAAACGAAATTTATCTCTTTAACCCGGAAAATGATATGGCTTTAGCCAATTTTACTCCTTATTATAAAGCTCCTTCTGAAATAATTCGTATGGCGAATGATTTATCTGTGCTTCCCGCATGGTATGCACCAGAAGGAAGTACGATAAAAGTAGACTCCTTGTCACGTGTGTCTTTGTGGAGAGAACAGTGTCCGGCGTCAGATTTTCTTCCTGATGTAATATGGAGTGCTGAATGGGAAAATATGCCTTATAAACCATGGGGCTGGAGTCCTTCTTTGCTTTATACTTTAAGAAAGGCTGGGGTAAATGATAGCTTTCTTTTGTCGGATGTGCAGATGGGGCAAATAAGAGTACTTTCTGGGCGGCAATGTTGTGTGAAAATATTGGAGAGCTTTTCGCGCATGGATGGTTTATGTGGCAAGGCAATGACATGTAATTCTATGACCCAAGTGAAAAAGTATATTACTTCTTTGGAAAGATGTGTCTTAAAAGCTCCGTGGTCAGGAAGTGGAAGAGGTATTATGTACGTGTCTTCTAAGGAATGGAATGACTCTGCTGAGGGATGGGTGTCGCGTGTGTTGCGGGTGCAGGGCGAAATTATGGTAGAACCTTTATATAATAAGGTATGTGATTTTGCAATGGAGTTTTATGCGGACGGAAATGGTAGTGTTAGTTTTGTTGGCTACTCTCTGTTTGATACTGACGCACATGGAAACTACAAGGGGAATTTTTTATTATCAGATGGACAGATAAAAAAGATTCTGTCGCAGTATATACCTGATGAGGTTTTTGATAATGTTTGCCGGACTATGGAAGAAAGTCTTGCCTCGCTGTTGAATAGAGGTTATTGTGGATTTTTGGGAGTAGATATGATGATCTGTTTAGAAGATGGAAGATATTTACTTCATCCTTGTGTAGAGATTAATTTGCGTATGAATATGGGAGTCGTATCACATACGATATTCAATCGTTATGTGCATTGCTTAAGCCATGGTAAGTATATTGTGAAATATTATTCTGAAGATGGAGAGGCTTGGGATGCATTTTGTCAAATGAAAGCAACTTATAAATTGCATTTATGCGATGGTAAACTCGCTGAAGGATATATGCCTCTTACTCCTGTGAAGCAGGATACGCATTATCATGCATTTTTGTTACTAGACAGGACTTAATATTTTTTATTCTTTCCTCCAAAGAATCCCCGTACTCTACGTAATATTTTGATACCGGTCATTAAACCATCATATGCAGCGATACCCATATTGATTTGTTGCATTAAGCTGTCTATTTTGTTCTGACCTTGCTGAGGGGCAAATAATTGTTGTGACAGATTATGCATTCGGTCTTTGGAAAGTTTCAATTCTTCTTGTTTGGCAAGTCTACGTTCTCTGATACTTTCAATACTGTATGTAATAGGCTGTTCTGTTTTCATTGTTTGAAACTTAAAGTGAGTTGTTGGAAGAGTCATCTAAAAATAATCTTGCTAAAAAATTAACCATTGGCTGAAATATTAATTTTTGGCGCAATCTGTAAATTATAAACGCAAGTAATATGAGTATTCCGCCTATAATAGCATATCCGGCAACTAAACTGCCTGTAGCCGATGCTAATACATATACCAGCATAAAAGAAAGGTAGAATGCTGCCATTGTGCCTAATATAATAAGGACAAATATAAGGGTCAGAGTAGATAACAGAATAGTTAGCTTTTCTACTAAGTCTAACTTGACATATTCTCCTTGTAATTTTAGATATTTCTTTACTTCTTTAAATAATTCAGTTAGATTGTCGATGCTTTTATCATTAGCAAACATAGGCATTGGTTTTTAGATGAAGAAAGGCAGACTTTTTCATTCGTTTCTGTAAAAGTCTGCCTTTGGTTTTCATTAATTCGGTTATTCTGCATCTTTTACTTCTGATGCGATTTGGTCTACCAAATCATCCATTTCTTCACGGTTCAGTCGGATTCCCTTTTTACGTAAAAGTTCTGCAATTTTGCTACGAGTATCTTCACCTTTTTCTGGTGCGAATAAAACACCTGCTGCTGCTCCTAATGCTAGTCCACCTAAGAATGCAGCTACTACGTTTAATGCTTTCATAAGTATGGTCTTTATTGTTATTACATTTACAAATATAAGTAAATCTTTGAGATATTATTTCTTTTGTGCGGAAAAAACTTTTATTGCTGCTAATCCTATTTGGATATTAACAGATTTTAATATTATAAGTACTATCAGGTGCTTTTATATTACTACTTTTGCAAGTAAATTTTGAAATGCTGAAAATTGAACAATAAACTTAAATAAAATTTCAGTCAACATGAAAAAGATCGTTGTATTGGGAATGGGATTATGCGTTGCTTTAGCATTCTCTTCCTGCAAATCAAGTGAAAGTGCTTACAAGAAAGCTTACGAAAAAGCTAAACAGCAAGAGTTAGCTGATGCTTCGGCTGCTAGCACTACTACAGAAGCTCCTGCAGAAATTGTTGCTCCGGTAGAAACTGCTCCTGTAGCTCCTGTAACTTCAGCTCCAGTACGTGAAGAAAAGGTAGAATTGGTATCAGGTGAAGGACTTCGAGCATATAGCGTGGTTTGCGGTAGCTTCGGTGTTAAATCGAACGCAGATGGTTTGAAAGCTCAAATGGATAATGAGGGTTATAATGCAAAGGTTGTTTATAATGCTCAAAATAACATGTATCGTGTTATAGTAGAGTCTTTTGATACTCGTAGCGAAGCTGCCCGTGCTAGAGATGCTTTTAAAGCAAAATACCCAAATCGTAAAGATTTCCAGGGAGCATGGTTGCTGTATAGAGTTAATTAATATGGCCGATAAGTAAGAAATATTATTCTATAAAGCGTATTCGAAGCGATAGCATTTAGGCTATCGCTTTTTTTTGTACCTTTGTTCGGCAAAAATGAATAATGTAGTAATTATGAAAATGAAACTAGTAGCTGTGATGGCTCTCATAGCTTTCCCTTTTATTGCGTATGCACAAGAAAAAGTTGTGCCTTTGAAATATGGTAATATGGATCAGTGGGTTACACGTAAGATACATGAATCGGGTGTAATTGGAGGTGATACTAAATTATTATATGAGGTAGGGCCTACAAAAGTAATAGAAGGGAATGAAGCATACGTAAATCAAGGTGGATCTCCTTGGGCAAATTCTAATGTTATGGCAAAAGTTATGGGTATTGTAAAGACAAATACCAGTGTTTATCCGGAGCGTCGGGGAAATGGGTATTGTGCTCGTTTGGAAACTCATATTGAAAGCGTGAAAGTATTAGGATTGGTTAATATAACTGTATTGGCTTCAGGTTCTATGTTTTTAGGAGATATGAAAGAACCTATTACGGGAACAAAAGATGGAGAAAAAGCTTTAAATTCTGGTGTAAAGTTTACTTCTCGTCCTAAAGCAGTACGTTATGATTATAAGGTGCAGATGTCTGGTGAGGCAAATCGTATAAAACAGACAGGTTTTAGTCGTAAAAGCGTTGTTCCTGGACAAGATTGCGCTATTATGACTTGTTTGCTTCAGAAGCGTACGGAAGATGCTAATGGAAATATTATTGCCAAACGTGTGGGCACAGCTGTTGTGCGTTATAGCCGTACTGAAGGATGGAATGATAAGGCTACTTATGAAATAAAGTATGGTGATATAACCCATGATTCTAGCTATGATCCAGAACTCATGAAGTTGGGAGTTGGAGGATATTATGCGCGAAATAGTAAAGGCGAAAGTGTGCTTATACAAGAAAATGGCTGGGCAGATTCTGATGAAACTCCTACACATCTGATATTGCAGTTTACTTCTAGTTTGGGAGGAGCATTTGTCGGATCTCCAGGTAATAAATTCTGGATAGATAATGTGTGCTTAGTGTATTAATTAATTTTAGAGGAGGATGATGATCTTCCTCTTTTTTGTTTTATATGGTCGTAAATATTCGGTGAATATTGATTAATAAGTATGGCAAAAGTTATTGCGATATATGTTACTCTTTTATTTTCGTGGTGAAAAAATATAAAAAGCTGCTGGCTGTATGTCCGGTATTCGACAAATTTTGTATTTTTGTCGGCAACTATGAGTAGAATTTTAGCAATAGATTACGGAAGGAAGCGTACGGGAATAGCTGTTTCAGATCCATTGCAGATTATCGCTAGCGGATTGACAACTGTACCCACGCATCAGTTAATGGATTTCTTGTTGAATTATATCAAGCAAGAGCAGGTAGAGTGTATCATTATTGGGCATCCGAAACAATTGAATAATGAGGATTCTGAAAACATGAAAAATATTGTTCCTTTTATAAATCGCCTGAAAAAGATACTGCCTGATATGCCGGTACAGTTGGTTGATGAACGTTTTACTTCTGTTTTAGCGCATCAAACAATGTTGGCTGGTGGGCTGAAAAAAAAGGATCGACAGAATAAGGCATTAGTCGATGAAATAAGTGCTACTATTATTTTGCAATCTTATCTCGAGTCAAGAAGAATTTAAAAACTAAAAAATAAAAAAGAAATGATTTTACCTATTTATGTATATGGTCAGCCGGTTCTTCGTCAAGAGGCTGAAGATATAACTCCAGATTATCCTAATTTGAAAGAACTGATTCAGAATATGTTCGAAACAATGGATCGTGCAGATGGTGTTGGACTTGCTGCTCCTCAGGTAGGCTTGCCAATCCGTGTGGTAGTGATTAATTTGGACGTTTTGTCTGAAGATATGCCGGAGTTTAAAGATTTCCGTCGTGCATATATTAATCCACATATCCTTGAAACAGGAGAGGAACTTGTTTCTATGGAGGAGGGATGTTTAAGCTTACCTGGAATACATGAAGCTGTAAAGCGCCCTGATAAAATACATGTTACTTATTTAGATGAAGATATGAATCCTCATGATGAGTGGGTTGAAGGTTATCTGGCTCGTGTAATGCAGCATGAATTTGATCATTTGGATGGTACAATGTTTATTGATCATTTGTCTGCGTTGCGTAAACAGATGATAAAGGGTAAACTTAATAATATGCTGAAAGGAAAGGCGCGGTGTGCCTACAAGGTGAAAACTGTAAAATGATTCGAAAGCTTCTATATATATTATATATAATAGGTGTATATTGGCCATTATCTCTACATGCTCAGATCAATACAGATAGGGTAATGACAATTGGACGAAACGCTCTGTATTTTGAAGATTATGTACTTTCTATTCAGTATTTTAATCAGGTAATAAATGCTAAACCTTATTTGGCTGAACCTTATTTCTATCGAGGTTTGGCAAAAATGAATTTGGATGATTACCAAGGCGCTGAAAATGATTGTACCGAAGCTATCAAGCGTAATCCTTTTGTGCCGAATGCATATCAGATAAGAGGTATATCTCGTATTCGTCAGGAAAAGTTTAAAGATGCTATACAAGATTATGAAAAAGCATTGAAGCTGGATCCAGAGAATATTAGTTTGTGGCATAATTTGGCTTTATGTCGGATGCGTGAAGAGGACTATGCTTTGGCAAAAGCAGACTTGGATACGTTGATTCGCATTGCTCCGCGCTATACAGATGCTTATTTGATGCGTACAGAGGTTTCGTTGAAACAAAAAGATACCCTTCAGGCCATGACTGATGCTGATAGAGCCATAGAAATGGATCGTTATAATTCTGATACATGGGCTTCACGAGGAATGCTGTTTATGCAGCGCGAAAAATATGCTGATGCAGAAACTGATTTAACAGAGGCAATCCGTTTATCTGTTCGAAATGCAGGTTTGTTTATTAATCGTGCATTGGCTCGTTATTATCAAAATAATTTGAGGGGGGCTATGCAGGATTATGATTTTGCATTAGATATTGACCGTAATAATTTTATCGGGCATTATAATCGCGGTTTGTTACGTGCTCAGGTTGGTGATGATAATCGTGCTATAGAGGATTTTGATTTTGTTTTAAAGGTAGAGCCGGATAATATGATGGCAATATTTAATCGCGGTTTGTTGCGTGATAAAACAGGCGACTACTCTGGAGCAATAGAGGATTATACTGCAGTTATAGATGAATATCCTAACTTCTTGACTGGATATCAGTATCGTGCTCAGGCGCGTCGTAAGATTGGAGATTTGAAGGGCGCGGATGAAGATGAGTTTAAGGTATTAAAAGCTCAGCTTGATGCTCAGAATGGTAAGACTTCTCAGAAACAAACGGCTTCGGCGGATGATAAAACCCGTAAGAAGTCGGATAAAAATATGAATAATTATCGTAAAATTATCGTAGCTGATTCTGAGGATGAAACAACAAAATATAAGACGGATTATCGTGGTCGTGTTCAGGATAGAAATGTAACGATTCTTCCACAACCGATGTTTGCGTTGACATATTACGAGAAAGGTGAGGAGGTAAAGCGACAGATTAACTATTCTAAATACATCGATGATTTGAATAATCGTCATGTGTTGCCATTACGTTTATTGATTACTAATAACGAAACTTCATTGACCGAAGAGCAAGTGAAACTGCATTTTGCATCGATTGATGAGGTGACGGAAAAGATAGTAAAAGATCCGGATAATGTGATGCACTATTATGCTCGTGCTACAGATTTTTATTTGGTGCAGGATTTTGATAACGCATTAAGTGATCTGGATGCAGCAATAGAATGTGATTCAACTTTCTTTCCTGCTTATTTCATGCGCGCACTAATTCATTATAAGCAATTGGAGTATCGTAAGCGTGATACCGAAGCGGAGTATGAGATGAAAGTTGATAATAATAGTCAACAGCAAGTTAGAGTTTTAGATTATGCAGCTATTCGTCGTGATTTGGATGAAGTGATTCGTCTGGCTCCTGATTTTACATATGCTTATTATAATCGTGGTAATATCTTGGCTGTGATGAAGGATTATCATGCTGCATTAGTAGATTATAACAAGGCTATTGAACTTGATTCTCGCTTTTCTGATGCGTATTATAACCGCGGACTGACGAATGTCTTTTTGGGTAATAATCGTCAAGGAATACAAGATTTGAGTAAGGCTGGAGAACTTGGTATATTCTCGGCGTATAGTGTGATAAAACGTTTTACTTCGGTGACGGAGACAAAAGATAAATAAAATGTAGAGAATGAGGAATGGAGGTTTTACGGCTACTAGCTTAAAATTCTTCATTCTTCATTCTTTATTCTTCATTTATTTGTTTAATTTTGCGATTCAATAATAGAACAATACAAAAAATTATGATTAAAATAACTTTTCCTGACGGCTCTGTTCGTGAATACAACGAAGGAGTAACTGGTCTGCAAATAGCAGAAAGTATCAGTTCGCGTTTAGCGCAGGATGTTTTGGCTTGTGCTGTAAATGGCGAAACTATTGATTTGACAAGACCTATCAACGAAGATGCTGAATTCGTACTTTATAAGTGGGAAGATGAGCAAGGTAAGCATGCTTTTTGGCATACAAGTGCCCATTTGCTGGCTGAAGCATTACAAGAATTGTATCCAGGAATTCAGTTTGGTATTGGTCCGGCTATTGAGAATGGGTTCTATTACGATGTTGATCCGGGAGAGGCTGTAATAAAAGAAGGTGATCTGCCTGCTATTGAAAAGAAGATGGCAGAGCTGGCTTCAAAGAAAGAAGAACTGGTTCGTAAGAGCATATCTAAGGAAGATGCCTTGAAAATGTTTGGTGAAAGAGGTGAAACTTATAAGTGTGAGCTGATTTCAGAACTTGAAGATGGACATATTACTACTTATACTCAGGGAGCTTTCACAGATCTTTGTAGAGGACCGCATTTGCCTTCTACTGCTCCTATTAAGGCTATCAAGTTGCTCTCTGTAGCAGGTGCTTACTGGAGAGGACAGGAAGACCGTAAGCAGATGACCCGTATTTATGGTATCACTTTCCCAAAAAAGAAAATGCTTGATGAGTATCTTGCACTTTTGGAAGAAGCAAAGAAACGTGATCATCGTAAGATCGGTAAAGAAATGGATTTGTTCATGTTCTCTGATACTGTTGGTAAAGGTCTTCCTATGTGGTTGCCGAAGGGAACAGCGTTACGTATCCGTTTGCAGGACTTCTTGCGTCGTATCCAGGCTCGTTACGATTATCAGGAAGTAATGTGCCCGCCTATTGGTAATAAATTGCTTTATGTGACTTCAGGACACTATGCTAAGTACGGAAAGGATGCATTCCAGCCTATTCATACTCCAGAAGAAGGTGAAGAATACTTCTTGAAACCAATGAACTGTCCTCATCACTGTATGATCTATAAGAATACTCCTCGCTCATATCGCGATCTGCCTTTACGTATTGCAGAATTTGGTACAGTTTGCCGTTATGAACAAAGTGGAGAACTTCATGGGTTGACTCGTGTTCGTAGCTTTACTCAGGATGATGCGCATATTTTCTGCCGTCCTGACCAGGTAAAAGATGAATTCTTGCGAGTTATGGATATTATATCTATTGTATTCAAGTCTATGGGACTTGAAAACTTCGAAGCGCAAATCTCTTTGCGTGATAAAGTTAATCGCGAGAAGTATATTGGTAGTGATGAAAACTGGGAAAAAGCAGAACAGGCAATTGTCGAAGCTTGCGAAGAAAAAGGCTTAAAGGCTAAAGTTGAATATGGCGAAGCTGCTTTTTATGGACCGAAATTGGACTTTATGGTTAAGGATGCCATTGGACGTCGTTGGCAGTTGGGTACTATTCAGGTAGATTACAATTTGCCAGAACGCTTCCAGTTGGAATATATGGGGTCAGATAATCAGAAACATCGTCCGGTGATGATCCATCGTGCACCTTTTGGCTCAATGGAACGTTTTGTCGCAGTTCTGATCGAACATACAGCTGGTAAGTTCCCGTTGTGGTTGACTCCTGATCAGGTAGCAATTTTACCAATTTCTGAAAAATTCAATGATTATGCAAATCAAGTTCGCTTGGAATTGAAGAAGAGCGACATTCGTGCTATTGTGGATGACCGTAACGAAAAAATCGGTAGAAAGATCCGTGATAACGAAATGAAACGTATTCCGTATATGCTGATTGTTGGTGAAAAAGAGGCTGAAAATGGTGAAGTAGCTGTGCGTAAACAGGGAGAAGGTGATAAAGGAACCATGAAAATTGAAGATTTTGCAAAAAATATTGCAGAAGAAGTTCATAATATGATAAATAAATGGTAACTTTGCAACCGTTTCGGAAGAAAAGTATTTACTTCGCTTCTGAAATCAGGCAAAATAATTTATAATTTTAAAAAGCAAACAAGGAAGAAAAGAATTTTAATGAAGAATGACACTTTAAAAGGGCAACACCGAATCAATGAACAGATTCGTGCCAAAGAAGTACGTATTGTGGGAGATGATATCGAATCAGCTGTATATCCAATAGCTCAGGCTTTGAAATTGGCTGAAGAACATGATGCTGATTTAGTTGAAATTTCACCCAACGCTGTTCCTCCAGTTTGTAGAATTATAGATTATTCTAAATTCCTTTATCAGTTAAAGAAACGTGCAAAGGAACAAAAGGCGAAGCAGGTAAAAGTCAATGTGAAGGAAATACGTTTCGGACCTCAGACTGATGAGCATGATTATAACTTTAAGCTAAAGCACGCTATTGGCTTTTTGCAAGATGGTGATAAAGTAAAGGCTTATGTGTTCTTTAAAGGACGTTCGATCTTGTTTAAAGAACAAGGTGAAGTGTTACTTTTGCGTTTTGCTAATGACCTGGAAGAATATGCTAAAGTTGAACAGATGCCGCTTTTGGAAGGTAAGAGAATGACTATTTCTTTATCACCTAAAAAAGCTACAGCTCCTAAAAAAGTTGTAAAACCAGCTACGCCAAAACCAGAAGAAGCTTAACTTAATAGGAAAAAGAGCGTGTAACGCGCCGGTATAGTGCGTTACCGCCATTCAGTAATAATAATTAAAATTTAATAAGATGCCAAAGGTAAAAACTAACTCCGGTTCTAAAAAAAGATTCGCTCTTACCGGAACAGGTAAAATCAAGAGAAAGCACGCTTTTCACAGTCACATTTTGACTAAGAAAACTAAGAAACAGAAAAGAAACCTTGTACACACAGGATTGGTACATAGTGCTAACCTGGCTCAGGTTAAGGAACTTCTTTGCATGAAGTAATCTTAGTATAAAAAGCGTAAACGTATCATTTTAAATTATCAACCGAATGTATTAGCTTTAAGTTCGATTGTAAAATATCGGCGCTATCATTCAAAAAAGAATTAAAACTATGCCAAGATCAGTAAATCACGTTGCTTCTAGAGCAAAAAGAAAGAAAATTTTAGGTTTAACCAGAGGTTATTTTGGTGCAAGAAAGAATGTTTGGACCGTTGCTAAGAATACTTGGGAAAAAGGTCTGACTTATGCATACCGTGACCGTAAGAATAAAAAACGTAACTTCCGTGCATTGTGGATTCAGCGTATTAATGCTGCTGCACGTTTGGAAGGTATGTCTTATTCAAAATTGATGGGTGCATTGCACAAAGCAGGTATTGAAATCAATCGTAAGGTTTTGGCTGATTTAGCTGTAAACCATCCTGAAGCATTCAAAGCTGTTGTTGCAAAAGCAAAAGCTGCTTAAATAGGAACGATTAACGTATAAGAAAAGAGTATCACTCAAAAGGTGGTACTCTTTTTGTATATTTATCGAACATATTAAGAGTAGATTGCTGTAGATAATAATAGCATGTCCGTGCCTGCTACATATAAAATAACTGACTAATATTTTGTTTTTTCAGATTAAAGTATTATTTTTGTAATACAAAAATGAAGCCGCACTTGCAGAATCGGGAAACTCATCAAATTATAAGAAATACCGAGAACAGCTTCATCTTCCAATGGCGGGCCACGCCTTCGGGTAGCATTTATGCCGGTGGATTACAAAGGGGGAGAGCACTCAAATCATGTTTATCGGAGTTTCGTCACGCCTCTGGTGCGGCTTTCCTTTTATAGTAAGCGAAGGATTTTATATCGATTTGATATATAATCTTCGCTTTTTTTTATCATGCTTTTTAGTGATTCCTTGATTTTTAATTGCAGTTTATATGATATTTTATTTTTCTGGAACAGGTAATTCGCGATGGGTGGCTGAATCTCTTGGAAAAAGATTGGAGGATGCTGTAGACGATATAACAGATGTGAAAATTGAGAAAAAAGAATATACCCTACCAGAAGGAGAAATATTAGGATTTGTTTTTCCTGTTTATGCATGGGCACCTCCTACTATTGTGATGGATTTTATTTCTTTGCTTCGTCTATCTTCAGCTCCTAAGTATGTATTTTTTGTATGTACTTGCGGTGATGATTCAGGTAAGACTGCTGATGTTTTTTGTAAAGCACTTAAAGAAAAAGGTTGGGAATGTAACGCAGGATTTTCTGTAATTATGCCTAATACATATGTATCTTTACCCGGATTTAATGTTGATCCGTTGCATATAGTATCGAAGAAGTTAAGAGAAGCTAAAGAAAGAATTGAATATATATCAAGTAAATTAGCTGCAAGGGCGCGGCTTATCGATTGTTATGAGGGGGCATTTCCATGGATAAAAAGTTATTTAATCCATCCTCTTTTTATGCATACTTTAATGTCGCCAAAGCCTTTTAAAGCAGCAGATTCATGTATTTCGTGTGGCTTGTGTGAAAAGGCTTGTCCTGTGCGTAATATACATTTAAAGGAGAGAGGTAAGCCTGAGTGGGGGAGTCATTGTACTATGTGTCTGGCGTGCTATCATTCTTGTCCGAAGCACGCCATTGAATATAGTTGTTTAACACAGAAAAAAGGTCAGTATCTATTTGATAAGTCAAATAAGGGACTTTAAGGTAAAGCTGGTATATTTGCTTCTACTTGTTTTTCTATGTTATCAGGAAGCTGGGAAAAAAAGTCTAACCCAGTAATTGTTTCTATAGAATCGACAGATACCATATATTTTTCCAGTTTATGATGTCCTGCTTTGTTTTCGAATAGAAATCCCATAGCAACCGGATTTTTGCGGTTATAAATCAATACTACTTTAAAAAAACGGTCGGGTACAGCTACTTTATGTTGCCCGATGCGTTTAGGATTAGAACTGTCATAAATAGGTCCACATACAATATATACATTTCTGTATTTTTTTGCCCATGTTCGGCATTCATTTTCCAAATCTCCCCAATCATCACGATTCAATTTTTGATTTTGAGGGCAAATGTTACTCATATAAAATGACTCTTGCATTGCCTTTTCACTCCATTTCATATCTGCAGCTGGAGCCATATGCCCTCTGTCGTATCCTGAGTGAGTGTAATCAGAATGTTCTACCCGTGGTTCGGGCAAATCGGGATCAGGGAGAAATTTACTTTTACGTTCTTCGTTTCCGGTTGTTTCCTGACGTGTCAATTCCCATGCAACCCAATTAGGCACTTTATAGAAATTATTATATGAAATGGTAAATCCTGTGCGATTTAGTCTGATTTCATTGCGTTTTTTTATCGTAACAGGTATTTCCAGTTGTGATATTGTACGTTTATCTACTTCTGTTTCAGGAGTTTCTTTTTCTAACTGTTGACTTGTGTTGTCAACAACTTCCTTCATTTGTTGCTGAAGCTGCTTGGAAATGGTAGAGTTGTCTTTATTTTGGTAGAAGTAAAGAACTCCTGCTACAAGAATAATTAGAAGAATAAACCCTTTCAGTGAACCTGTAGAGTTTGTTTTTTTCTTACATCGGGTAAGTCAAGGGCATTGCTGCCCCCTTCTCCCCTAAGAACCGTACATGA